>FUFK010040473.1_pt1 | contig 12117 bp, 11 predicted proteins | sample 1021851 | NCBI WGS metagenome assembly FUFK01 (sample SAMEA51879418, study PRJEB19060) | metagenome
CAATTTAGTTACTGTTTGCCAGGAAGCAAACTGTCCAAATATCACTGAATGTTGGAGTAAAAGACATGCAACATTTATGATAATGGGTGACACCTGCACAAGAGCTTGTGCGTTTTGTGATGTTAAAACTGGGAAACCTGAAAAACTAGATCAATTTGAACCAATAAAAATTGCAAATGCGGTTAAAAAATTAAATTTAAGACATGTTGTAATTACATCTGTTGATAGAGATGACTTACCTGATGGTGGATCTACTCATTTTAAAGAAGTTGTAGAAATTACTAGAAAAAAAAATCCTAGTACCACAATAGAAGTTTTAACTCCAGATTTTCTTAGAAAAGGCGACTCTTACAAAATCATTTTAAGTGCAAACCCAGATGTTTTTAATCATAATATTGAAACTGTCCCAAGATTATATGTAAAGGTTAGACCTGGTGCTAGATATTTCTCATCTTTAGAACTTCTTAAAAATGCAAAAAAGGATAATAAACATGTTTTTACTAAATCAGGAATAATGGTTGGTTTGGGTGAGGAAAAAGACGAAATAATTCAAGTAATGGATGATTTGAGATCAGCAGATGTTGATTTTTTAACAATTGGTCAATATCTTCAACCGACAGTAAAACATCATCCCTTAGATAGATATTATCATCCTGATGAATTTAAAGATCTGGAAATAATTGCAAAATCAAAAGGTTTTTTATTAGTTTCATCTTCTCCACTGACTAGATCTTCATATCATGCTGATGAAGATTTTGCCAAATTAAAACAAAACAGACGTAATTAATTTAATGCCAAAAGCATCTGTAACGCGATTAATAGAACGCGATAAAAAAACACTTATTAATTTTGTTTTAGATATTGAAAAGTATCCTGAATTTATTCCATTTTGTATTGATTCGAAGATTTATGAGAAAAAAGAAGTCGAAAATTCTATAAAAATTATTGCAGATTTAACTATAGGTAAAAAACCTTTTACTGATACTTATAAAAGTGATGTTAGGTATGACAAAAAAAATGATCATATTCATGTGACTAATATTGATGGTCCTTTGAATTATTTAGAAAATAATTGGAAGTTTGTGGAGAAAGATAATTTTACCGAAGTTCATTTTGATGTCGATTTCGAAATTAAAAATAAATTTCTTAATATTATAATGTCAAAATCTTTTCAATACGGACTTAATAAAATAGCTGATGCTTTTCAAAAAAGAGCTGAAAGCTTGTAATTTATAACTAAATAATTTTTATCAATAAATTAATACATTTTTTGACTGTATTATTTTGCACAATTGACCTTTTCTTTTTGCCAAACAAATTTTTGATAATTAAAATTTTATTTCCTCTCTTTATACCAATAAATACAAGACCTACAGGCTTAACTTTTGTACCACCTTTAGGACCTGCAACACCTGTAATTGATATATTTATTTTACTTTTTGACAATTTTGATAAATTCTCTACCATTGACTTACAACATTCTTGACTCACTGCTCCATATCTATCAATAATTTTTTTGTTAACATTAAGAATATTAATTTTTGCATTATTTGAGTATGTAATTAATCCCATTTTAAAATATTTTGATGAACCACTTAATTTAGTTAATTTACTTGATAATAAACCACCAGTGCAAGATTCTGCTATAGATATAGTAGTTTTTGTCTTTATTAATTTTTTATGTAATAAATTAATACTCATTAGAATTTTAATGAAATAAGATATATTATTATCATTGTATATAAACCAGCCATTATATCATCCATAATTATACCGAAAAAATTTTTATGTTGTTTATCAAAATAACTTACAGGAAACGGTTTAACGATATCAAAAAATCTAAAAAGAATAAAAGATAAAAAATAATATATCTCAACAGGAACATTTATCAGATTTTTTGATGATAAATATACTATAAAGATTAGCGGCATTGCTTGACCTAACACTTCATCAATTACAATTTGTCTAGGATCTTTATCTTCAAATTCAGTTTCAGAATCCATTACAGCATAAAAAGAATAAAAAAAAGTTATAGAATATAATATCAAAATATAATTTAGATTTTTAAAATGAAATATCTCAAAAAATATATATAGAATTATTAATGTACTAAGGGATGTGAAAGTCCCAGGAATTTTAGAAATATATCCATTTCCAAAAAAAGTTGATATTAGTACATTTATCTTTTTCATTTTGTTAATGAACAAATAACTTCACATGCAATAGCTTGTTCTTTTCCAATTATACCCAACTTTTCTACAGTTTTCCCTTTTAAATTTATTAAATTTTTATTTATAGATAGCAAATTTGATAATGAATTTATTATTTTATTTCTAATTTTCGATACTTTTGGATTTTCACATATTAGATTTATGTCTATATTATTTATTGAAATGTTATTATCATTTAATAACCTTAGAACTGGTGCAAGCATATTCTTAGACCTGATATTTTTAAATTTATTTGAATTACTTGGAAATAATGTTCCGATATCACTTTTTCTCATCGCTCCTAATAATCCATCAATAATTGCATGTAGAATTACGTCCCCATCAGAATGGCCTTTAAGACCTGAGTGAAAAGGGATTTTTACTCCTCCGAGAAAGAGTTGTTTATTTTTAATTAATTTATGAATATCAAAACCTATACCATAATAAATTTTTGAATTTAGATAATTTAAATCATCTTTTGTTGTTATCTTAAAATTATTTTTATCACCAAGTATAAATTTAATTTTTTTATTATTTTGTAAGTATAAACTAGCTTCATCAGTAATTTTTTCTTTATTAATTTTATATAAGTTAAAAAGTTCTATAAAATTAAAACACTGCGGTGTTTGTGTTATTAAAACTTTGTCTCTATCTAAATTGTTAACTTTATTTTTAATTTTATACTTTACTGAATTTTCCGATTTTAAATATGGAACAACTGCCTTATTATTTTTTAATTCTTTTTTTAATCTTTTTAATAAATTTACTGTTAAATTTGGTCTTGCTGCATCATGGATAAAAACGTTTTTAATTTTTTTATTTCTTAAATAATTAAGAGCTTTTTGTGTCGAATTGTGCCTTTCTTTTCCACCTTTAATAACATCTGCATTCTTAAAATTAAGTTTTTTATTTGAAACTATTAAAATTTTTTTAAACATTTTTGAGTCTAATGCAGTTCTTAATGAATGCTCAAATAAAGGCTTATTTTTGTAGGTTATAAATTGCTTATTATATTTTGATTTAAATCTCTTACTTTTTCCTGCACTTAATAATATAAAACAATCACTCATGTATTTATTTATAAATTTTTATATATATTCATAGTTTATGTTTGCATTCTTAAAAAGAAATTTATTTATAATAATAATATTTCTTCTAACTGTACTACTATCTTTTATTACATTTTTAACATTTATTGATAAAAGTTTTATTGAGTTAAATGAACAAAACTTACAAATAGTTTTAGTCGTTAATATTGTATTTTTGTTATTATTTTTTGTTTTAATTTTTATCGATATTAAAAATTCAATTAAAAATAATATAAATGTAAGAGGCTCAGTTGCAAATAGAAAATATATTATATCTTTTGGACTTTTTACTTTAATTCCATCATTGTTGATAGCAATATTTTCTCTATTTATTTTCTCTTTTGCTCTTGAAAAATATTTTGATAAAAAAATTACAACTGCAGTTAATAATTCCTATGAGATTGCAAAAAATTATGTTGATGAAAAAAGAAATAAAATTCAATCAGAAATAATTCTGATAGCATTTGATCTAAACAAATATTATAATGTATATAATTCTGATCCAGAGAGATTTAAAACTTTTTTAAATACCCAAAATATAATCAGAGATGTTGATCAAATTTATTTAATTAATTCTAAAGGTGAATTATTAATTTCTGCAAATGACTCTGATTATATTAAAATTGAAGACCAAGCTATACTAATGGTCAAATCAGATGATAGACCTTTGAAAATCATAAATGCACCTGAAAACAGATCTGCAGCAGTAATAAGATTACAAAATTTTAATGACACTTTTTTGTATGTAGTTAAAAATCTTGATAAAGAAATATCTAATTATTTATTAGAGTCGGAAGAGGCAGTAAACTTTTATTATACTGTAGAAAACCAAAGTTTAGGAATAAGAATTTCATTTGCTATTATATATATCTCTCTAGTAACTCTTTTATTATTTTTGTCTATAACAATTGCAATAAGATTTTCGTCTAGATTTTTCATATCTATTAATAATTTAATTACTGCTTCTGAAAAAATCGGAAAAGGAAATTTAGATGTAAAAGTTCCAGAACTAAAAGCAGATAGAGAAATGGAGCTGTTGAATAAAAACTTTAATTCAATGATAGAAAAATTAAAAAATCAACAAAATAAATTGTTATCAAATGAAAGACATGAAGCATGGGAAACAGTCGCAAGAAAAATGGCACATGAAATTAAAAATCCTTTAACGCCTATACAATTAACCATAGATAATCTTAATTCAAAATATTTACCTGATTTAGAAGGTGAAAAAAAAATAAAATACCAAGATAATTTGAAAACTATATTAAAACAGATAAAACAAATAGAAAATTTAGTAAATGAATTTTCTGACTTTGCAAGAATGCCTAAACCTTTAATTAAAAATAATGATTTAATTAAAGTATTAGATGAGAATATTGAATTATTAAAAAAAATTGATAGTTCTATAATTTTTAAGGTTAATAATAAAACCGGAAAAAAAGTTTTAATTAACTTTGATAGCGAGCAATTAAATAGACTTTTTTTTAATCTAATTAAAAATTCAATTGAAAGTATCAATGAGAAGGTCAAAAAAACCAATAAATCATTGAAAAATATAGATATAGAAATAAATCAAAGAAGAGACTATATAACAGTCAATTTAACTGATACTGGCGAAGGTTTTAAAAATAAAAAAACCAAAGATATAATTAAACCATATTATACGACCAAAGAAAAAGGAACTGGTTTAGGATTATCAATAGTAGATAAAATAATAAATGACCACAATGGATCAATTAAATTCTTAAATACGAATAATGGAGCTAAAGTTCAGATCATAATTCCAAAGTAAAACATGGCAACAGAAATTTTAATCATTGATGACAACTCTGATATAAGAAATATTCTTGACGAATTAATTCAAGACGCTGGATACAAAACAAGATTGGCAGCAAACTTTAATCAAGGCCTTTTAGAGATAGATAAAAAATTACCAGATGTCGCAATTATAGATGTAAAATTAGATAAAGGAGACAATGATGGCATACAATTACTAGAGCATATTAAAACTAAAAATACTGACATTCCAGTAATCATTATTTCCGGTCATGCGAATATAGAAATGGCAATAAATTCTCTTAGATCAGGAGCTTTTGAATTTATACAAAAACCTTTTGATAAAGCACGTTTATTAAATTTTATAAAAAGAGCTGTTGAAAATTATAATTTAAAAAAAGAAAATAAGTCTTTATCAAATAAATTATTTCATTCTTTTGAAATTGTTGGCAAAAGTCAAAATATTACTTCAATAAATGATCAAATTCAGAAACTATCCCAATCTGAGAGTAGAGTTTTTATTAGTGGGCCAACTGGTTCTGGAAAAGAATTAATTTCAAGAAAAATTTATAAAAATTCTAAGCGATCAAAAGGACCTTTTGTCATTATCAATGGTGCGTTATTAGACTCGAAGAAATATGAATTAGAACTTTTTGGTGAAGAGAGAAAAGATGGTTCAATAGTTTATGGTGCACTAGAAAAATCATCTGGTGGTGTATTATTAATCGACGAAGTTACAGAAATACCATTAGAAACCCAATCAAAAATATTAAGAGTTGTTATAGATCAAAAGTTTAAAAGAATTAATAGCAATCATGATATAAAAGTTGATGTAAGAATTATTTGTGCATCAAGTAAAAATATCAATAATGAAATAAAAAATGGAAATTTTCGAGAAGATTTATTCCACAGGTTAAATGTTTTTAATATTGAAGTTGAACCTTTAAACAAAAGAATTGAAGATATCCCATTGCTAGTGGACTATTTTATTGAAAATATTTGCAACACCTATAATTACAAAAAATTTAAAATTAAAGACGATAACTATCTATTGAATTACGATTGGCCTGGAAATGTTAGAGAGTTACGTAATTTAATTGAAAGAATTGCCATACTTTCTCCAGGTAATGATGATGACAAAATAATCAATATTATAAAAGAGTCTTTATCAAAATCTACAAATGAAATTTTTTCTGTTGCTGATAACTTATCAATACCGTTAAGAGAGGCTAGAGAAAATTTTGAAAAAGAGTATCTAATTTCCCAAATAAAAAAATTTGGTGGGAATATATCTAAAACAGCTAAATTTGTAGGTATGGAAAGATCAGCTCTTCACAGAAAGTTAAAATTACTCGGTGTCAAAGGTCTAAATTAATGAATATAATAATATGTGGCGCGGGTAGGGTTGGATATACAATTGCAAAAATTTTAACTGAACAAAATCACTCAATAACAGTTATTGATCAATCAAGTGATGATATTCAAAAATTAAATGAATCATTAGATGTTAAAGCTATAGTGGGAAAAGCTACATCACCAGAAATATTGGATAGAGCAAATACATCTGAGGCTGATATGTTAATTGCAGTAACAAGAAATGATGAGATAAACATGTTGATATGTCAAATTGCATATTCATTATTTAAAGTTCCAAAAAAAATTGCTAGAATTAGAGCTCAAGAATATTTAGATCCAAAATTTTCAATCCTTTTTAATAAAGAAAATTTGCCTATTGATTATATTATATCCCCAGAACTTGAGATTGCTAAATCATTACAAAGAAAATTAGAAGCACCTGGTGCTTTAGATAATGTTCCATTTGCAGAAAACAAAATAAGACTTTTGGAAATTTTAATTGATAAAGTATGTCCTATAAACAATATTAAATTAAAAGACTTAACAAAAAAATTTCCAAATCTTAATGCATATATATTAGGAGTAATCAGAGAAGACAAGTTTGTCATATTAAAAAAGGATGACAAACTTAAACACGAGGATAAAGCTTATGTAATAGTTAACTCAAATCAAATGGAAGAAACATTGAAAGTATTTGGTCATAATGAAAAAATTGCAAACAAAATATTAATTATTGGTGGAGGAAATATAGGATTTAATTTAGCAGCAAATATTGAAAACAATTTTGAGGAGGCTAGAGTAAAAATTATAGAAAAAAATAAAGAAAGAGCAGAATATATTGCAAGTAATCTAAATGATACCATTGTTATCAACGGTAACGGACTTGATGAAGATGTATTAAATGAAGCTAATCTTGAAGAAGTTGAAACAGTATTAGCGCTAACAAACGACGATGAAGATAATTTGATGGTAAGTGTTTTGGTTGAAAAATTTTCAAAAAACAAAAGAACTATGGCACTAGTGAATAAGCCTAATTATTCATTGTTACAATCATCTTTAAAAATTGATGATTTAATTGATCCTAGAATGAGTACTGTTTCAAGTATTTTGAAACATGTTCATAAAGGAACTATTGAAAATGCATATACAATATTAAATGGAGAATATGAGGTAATAGAAGCTGAAATATTAGAAACATCTGAATTAATTAACCAAGAGCTTAAAAATTCTGATTTACCTGATGAAATAAGAGTTGGGGCGATATTGAGAGAAAATAAATTTATTCTACCTTCTTCAAAATATATATTTCAAAAAAATGATACAATTTTATTATTAGCAAAAAGAGATCAATTACCTTTAGTAGAAAACTTATTCAGAATTAGTTCAATCTAATAAAATGAATAATTTTATTTTTAAATACCTTGGAGTATTTTTTTTATTAATTAGTTTCTTTTGTTTTTTCAACATTATTTATTTATATTATTTTGAAAATTTAACTTATTTAAATACCTATATTGTTACATTTTTAATTAATTTAGTTTTAGGCATTTTTTTAACTTTTAATAAAAAGTATAAATTTATAAAAATAAGTTTGTATGAGAGAATATTTTCAGTTTTAGCTGGTTATATATTGTTGCCAATAACAATATCACTTCCATATATTTTTAGTTTTGAAAACATATCGTTCATAAATGGTTACTTTGAAGCTATTTCTGGATTTACATCCACTGGTTTTACAGTTTTTAATGATTTAAATTATGTCGACCAAACAATCATTTTATGGAGATCAGCCTCTCAATGGATTGGAGGCTTATATTTTTTATTCTCAATATTATTATTAATAGATATTTTTGATCAAAATTTAAAAAAATCGTTAACAAATTACATTTCATATAATTACTCAGAGATTTTTAAACAAAGTTTTAAAATAATAATTATATATATTTTAATGACCTTGTTTATTTTTATTTTACTTAAATTGATTAATTTAAGATCATACGATGCTTATAATTATTCACTTACAATAATATCCTCTGGTGGTTTCTTGCCAAATAACAACTTTGATGTAATTTTTTCATCTGATTTAAGTAAAATTATTCTATCTTCTTGTATGTTGCTTTCATTCTTTAGTCTTTTTTTCATTTTTAATCTTATTTTTTTTAAAAAAAAAAATATAACGTATTTGAGTGAAGATTTTAATATTTTAATTTACTTATTATTTGTTATTACCATTTCATTTATATTTTTTAATTATGAAAATAATTTTTTAAATATTTTAGTATCTATTTCTAGTAGTGTTTCAAATATCGGCTTTTCTTTTTCGAAAATACCAAGTAACTTAGATTTCTTTTTTTTATTATTGGTTATACTTGGGGGTTCCTTTTTTTCTACTAGTTCAGGAATAAGAGTAATTAAGGTTATCACATTGATAAAGTTCTCTATAAATAATGTTTTATCCCATACTAAACCTAATCAAATTTATTCTAATAAATTATCTTTGAATAGAATTAGTTTAGATACAAATGATATAAATAAATATTTCTTATCAATCTTAATATTTGTTTTTTCATTGATAGTTATAACTCTTCTATTAACTTTATCTAATTTGGATTTTGAAACTTCGTTCAAATTGAGTATTCTAACAATAATGAATACAGTTAACTCAGAAATCTATAATTTATCCAATCTCAATTTTTATGAATTTACATCTTTTAATAAAATTTCGTTAATAATATTCATGATTATTGGTAGAATTGAACTATTATCAATTGTGCTTTTATCTAAAAAATTTCTTTTCAAAAATTGATTAAATATTATAAATTGTTGATAAGCGCTCTTAGCTCAGCTGGATAGAGCAACGGTTTTCTAAACCGTAGGTCGAAGGTTCGAATCCTTCAGAGCGCGCCATTAAGAATAAATTTATATAAGCTTATAATGCAAAAAAAAATTAGAATAGCTGTTTTAGGGGCTGGATGGTTTGGATGTTTCATTGGTACAGAATTAAAAAAAAAAGGATATCTTTTTGATATATATGAAAAAAATTCAAAAATTTTTTCAAATGCTTCTGGAAATAACCAAAATAGACTACATTTAGGATTTCATTATCCAAGATCATATAAAACTAGGGAGATGTCACAAAATGGCTTTTATGAATTTAAAAAAAATCTTCCAAATTTTAGTAATAGAATAAATGATAATATTTATGCAATTGCTAACGATCATCGTAATTTAACATCTTTTAAAAAATATATTTCTTCGTTGAATAGCTCAAATTTAAACTATAAAATAATAAATATTAAAACAACTTCATTAAAAAACATTTCATACGCCATAAAATGTGATGAGGAAATCATTAATCAGGATAAAGCTATTTCATTTTTTAAAAAAACTTTAAAAAAAAATTTGATTTTCAATAAAAATATTAAAAAAATTAAAAAAATTGGGAAAAAATTTTTAATTAACAAAATAGAGTATGACTTTGTAATTAATTGTACTTGGCAACAATCTTTTTCCTCAAAAAAACATAAATTGATTTATGAAAATTGTTTAATACCGGTGTATAAACTAAAAGTTAAAAAACATCCTGCTTATACAATTATGGACGGCCCCTTTTTTACTTTCTATCCTTGGAAGAAAAATTATTTTGGTCTTTATTCAGTTAAATATTCAAGAGTAAATAAAAGTAAAAGTATAAATAAAATTATTAAATTAAATAAAAATTTAACAATAAAAATTAAAAATACTATAAAAAGTAAAATTGAGAGAAAGTTTTCTAAATTTTATCCTGAATTTAAAAAAAGATTTATTTTTCAGAGATATCTTACAAGTATAAGAACAATTTTATATAATAAAAATGATGCAAGGGTATGTTTAGTTGAAAATGATAATAATTTCGTAAATATTTTATCTGGTAAAATTGATCATATATTTTATGCTGCATCAGAGGTTATAAAATGTCTAAACAAATATTAGTTACTGGCGGTTCATCTAAAATTGGAAAAGAATTTATTAAATTACTTCCAAAAAATATTGTTATTAACAATCCAAAGAGAAGTGAGTGGGATTTATCAAAAAATAAATTTAATAAAAAACAACTTAATCTTATCAAAAATTCTGATAAAATAGTAATACTCCATTCAAAGTTGAGCAGCAAATCACATTTAAAAAAAAGTTTAAAAGATATAACGGATCAAATTTGTATAAATTTAACTTCAATTATAAGAATATGTGAAATTGCATTAAGTACTAATCCAAAAGCTAGAATAATTATACTTGGATCTGAGAGTGGCTTAAAAGGTTCTTATGATATTATTTATGCTTTAACAAAATCTTCAATTCATAAATATGTTGAAGAGAGAAAAATAAAATATAAAGATCAACAACTTCTTTGTCTTGCTCCATCTACTATATCTGATGGAAAAATGACATTAAAAAGAAAAGATAAAAAAAATGTAAAAAAATCTATAAATATTAATCCAAAAAAAAGAGGTATTAACTCAAAAGAAATTTCAATATTTATATATAAATTATTATTTGAAATAACTGATTATGTTTCAAATACTACTATACATATAAATGGTGGAAAATTTTCTCGTATGTAAAAAAAATATAAATACTTATTTTTTATATTTAAATTTTTAGATAAATATTAATTTATGTTTAATCAGGATTTCATTGTTTACGTCGTTAATATGAAAAAAGATATTAAACGAAAACATCACATAATAAATGAATTAACTAAACAACAAATAAAAAATTATGAAATTATCGAAGCAGTTGATGGTTCTTTGATGAACGAAAAGGAAATTTTAAACGAAACTTTTACTGATGAGAATGGTTTTAATAAATGGAATGTAGAGATGTCAAATGGTGAAATTGGATGTTCGTTAAGTCATGTTAAAGTTTATAAGAAATTAATAGAAAGCAAATATAATATTGCTTTAATATTAGAAGATGATGCTGTTTTTTTAAAACCTTTTTCAAAAATATTATCTAATTTTATTCTGAGTAGTTTTTCTTATAAAAAACAAATTATTTTAATAAGTGAAATAAGAGAATTTTACAAAAAACCTTTAAAAAAAATAGATAACTATGAATTAGTTAAAGTTACAAATGCTTTTTTTACACATTCTTATTTTATAAACAAGCCAGCTGCTAAGGCTATTTTATCATTTAATTATCCAGTAAAAACTACTCCGGATAACTTTTTATTTTTTCATTTATATTGTGGTGTTAAGTTATTGGGTTTAAACCCCTTCATTACGACACAAGATAAAAAAAATCATAAAACAAATATAACAATACTTGATACTAACAATAAAAGAGTGAAACTCCTAAAACGGAAAATATTTAAGTTAAAAATTAAAATTTTAAAATACTTTGTGGCTTTTGGTACTCATTCTTAAAAATAGCTATCTTTTTGATGAAATGATAAATATAAAATTGGAATTTATAACAAAAAAAACAAGATTTTCTGGACTTTTAAAAGATAAATATTCATTGATGAATATAATACTTTCTGCTTTACTTGGACAATTCAAAAATTAATTTGAATTATTTGTTAACAAATAAATAAACAAGAGGAATAAATAATGTTTAAATTAGTAAAACGATTGACTTCAGTTGTTGCTATGTTTGCTGTTCTATTTACTTTTACAACAGAAACTATGGCTGCAAAAAAGTCAAAA
>FUFK010045569.1_pt1 | contig 12116 bp, 12 predicted proteins | sample 1021851 | NCBI WGS metagenome assembly FUFK01 (sample SAMEA51879418, study PRJEB19060) | metagenome
GCTGCAGGACGATGCCGGCCGCCAGCCCTTTGTCGCGGATATGGTCGATCGCCGCCGCAGCATTTGCGTTTTCAGCATGNACCGAAATGACATCGGCNCCAGCCTTGGCGAACTGGTCGATCTGCTCCATTAGCGAGGTGTCGGCGACCATCAGATGGACATGCACCGGCNTGTCGGTCAGTGGCCGGATCTGGNCAATCAGNTCGGGAAANAGCAGCATGGNCGGCGAGAAATGCCCGTCCGCCNCATCNGCNTGATAGATATCTACATATTCGTCAACGCGNNCCANGTCATCCGCCATCCGCACCAGATCGGCGGACCANANGGAAAATTCGGCAAGAAGCCTGCCACCGGGAAGGGCAGCAAGCATGTCGGCGCGTCCATTCATCACAAGACCTCCCTGAGGAACCCGCCNACCGCNTCGCGGAATTCCCTGACATACGCCTTGCGATTGTCCGACTTNGGGGTGATTTCGACAAGCTCTGCNTTTGGAATCTGNGCTNCGAGGGCCTTTGCCATGTCCAGCGGGTGCGCNAGGTCGCGCCCGGTCCCGATGACCAGCGCGGGCACATCTATTCGTGACATGGCACNGAGGCNGACCCCCGGCCCNTCACCNGCGATCNCCGCCAGCAGTGCCTGNGTCTGATCGGTNGGCCGGCGGTNGAAGAACCCNTGATAGGAGTTCATATTGTCCGGCGCCGCGTCGGCAATTGTCTTCGCCATGGCGGATTCCTCGAACATCCGGCGTGCCGTCCCGGGGTCATGCTGGCCGAGATNGCGTGCGATCTGCCGGTGCGGCGCGAGATTTGCCGGTGCCGGTTGATCGACCCATGCGGGGCGGCCCAGCACCAGGCCCGCCGCAAGCTCCGGCTGGTTGGTGGTCAGGCGAAGCGCAATGGCCGCGCCCATGGAAACGCCGCCAATGACGGCCNGTCCGCGGTCCAGCGACTCCAGATATGCCGTCGCATCTTCGGCAAGACGCCGGATCGACAGCTCTTTCATGTCACCGATGTCCGATCCGCCATGTCCGCGGCTCTCCAGAGCGTGGCATTGCCATCCGGCATCATCCGGGAATAGCTCCAGCGGTTGCAGCGCGTCGCCGCACAGCCCGTGAAGAAACAGGAACGGCCGTCCCTTACCGGCAATCTTCACTGAAAGCTTCAGCCCATCAATCGTGACATATTCTGTGGTGGTCGCGGTGGTCACGGAACAAGCCTCCGCACCTGGCCGGTCAGGAATTCCGCCACGGCCGGCGCATCCGATTGTGACATACCGTGTGCAATCAATGGTCCGTCAAAGCCGCATGCCTCCAGNNCGCGCAGAAAATGCNGCCAGTCGACGACGCCCTTTCCCGCAGGTGCGACCNTGCCGTCGGCATGCCGGTCCTTGGCATGTGCCAGCACGGTCATCGGGCCAAGACGGTCAAGCGCCTGGTCGATTGTGCGTTCATGGCTGGCCGGTGCCACATCCTCGATCAGGTTGGCCGGGTCGAGAACCATGCGGATCGGCCCACCCGGAAACGCCGCCAGCAGATCTACCGCACGTCCGGCGTCGCAGACGATATTGGCCGGTTCCGGCTCGACCCCGACCATCACGCCATGCCGGTCGGCATGGTCGCAGATGATGTCGAACTCCCGGCACATCTCGGTCCAGCTTTGCGGGTCATCATTCGACGGGTGGCGGCGCCATTTGTCCTGTTCNTGTTTGCTGCCGCTGCAGACCGTCACGATGTGGCAGCCCATGCCGGACGTGAGTTCGCAAATGGCGATGAAGGCCCGCCGTCCGGCGGCCAGCCGTTCGGGATCGGGGTCTGTCATATTGTAGGTGGCCGATATGGCGGCGATGCCGATGCCTGTCCTGGCGCTGGCCTCTCGCACCTCTCTGGCGGCATCTTCGGAGATGGCCTCGGGCAGTGACCCAAGGCCGGAACAGGCCATGTTGTANTGCACNGTNCTGAAGCCGGCATCNCGGCTTGCGGCGAGAACNGTGGCGGGGTGGTCGCCTTCNAAAGTCTTGGCGAACACCCCGACCCGCATCAGACGGCCCCTGACACGTTGGCGAGGTTTACCGGCTTGCCCGTTGCGGCGGATTCGCCGATGGCGAGCATCGCCCTGACCGNGGCGATGCCGTCCGCAACATCCGCGCCGCTGACCGGCCCGTTGGTCAGCACCGCATCGGCAAAGCTCTCGAGCTGCCGCCGGTAGAAATGTGCATCAGCCCCCAGGACGCGTGACGACGCGCCGGTGGATTCGCGGAAAATATCGACCTCGCTGGCGCGGAACAGCCACGGGTTGAAGGTTTTGGCNATGACNCTCCCATGCTCGCCATAGAGCTGGAAGCCCTCGTGCCAGTCCATGCGTACGGCGACGGTCAGGTCGAGGTGGCCGAGCGCGCCGTTGGCGAATTCAACATCGACGAACCAGCTGTAGGCGCCGAAGCGCTGCNGNTGGCGCGCCTGCACGGCAATNATCTCGCCNCACAGATAGCGTGCNGTATCCACGAGATGGCAGCCATGCGCCAGCATGTAATATTGCTGCAGGTCGGCTTTCGGGTCGTGGTCCGGCCTGCGGCTTGCCGTGCTCCTGACGATCAGCGGCTGGACGGCGTCCGTCATCGCGTAACGGTGGGTCGAATCACAATACCAGGCCTTGAAGGCCAGCATGTCACCCATCTCTGAATCGATGAATTCCCTTGCGCTCTGCAGGCCGGGATCGAACCGCTTCATGTGNCCGANCTGCAGCTTCAGCCCGCTTTCGGCAACAGCCCTGCCGAGCGCTTCCACCTCTTCCAGCGTCACGCCGAGCGGCTTTTCGCATAGCACATGCTTGCCNGCCGCCAGTGCCTGNAGCGCGGCCGGAACNTGGAAGGCATCTGCGGTGGCGATGATCACGGCATCGAGNTTCGGNTCGGCNAGCATCCGCTCATAGGACTCGAAACAATTCTCGGCACCATGGGTGACGGCGAACCGCTCGACCAGATCGCGGGCGATGTCGCAAATCGCATAGAGATTTGTATTTTTGCCTTTGGTGACGCTTTCGAAATGTCCGGCCTGGGCAATCGGGCCACATCCAAGGACNCCGATGTTCAGACAGGTTTCCGGCTTCGCAGTCATTTCCATCTCGAATTGCTTATCTCGGGTTAGGCAAGCTCGCGGATTGCCTGTCACAAAGATTGGCATACAACTGGTCTGCATGCGTGGAAATTCTAATTATTCCCTATCTGCCCTATTTCCAATGCCAGATTTTTAAACTACCGTTTTTATCAACAAAGGGTCACAAAGCGTCGAAAAACGGTGCGCATAAATTAACGACCCACACATCAGTGGAGGANTATAACATGACAATTCGCAAGAGTTTGTTGGGCTTAACGGCTGGTGCCATGGCGCTTGTCGGTGNGGCCCCGGCCGCCATGGCGGGTGAGTTTGACGGTGTTACCGTCAACATTNTAACCCGTCCCGGCTACGTCATCGCCGGCCGCCTGGTCGAGCGTGGTGTTGAATTCCAGGAGNCAACTGGCGCNAANATCGTTGTCACTGAAGTTCCCTATGCAGAAATTTTNCCNAAGATCCAGAGCGACTGGTCGACTGGNACCAACTCGATTGATGTTGGCGTATTCGCAGCCGGCTGGGGCGTCGAGCTTGATGCAGCAGGTCTACTTGAGGATCTGGACCCCTACATCGCCAAGGACGACAAGATCGACCTTGACGACGTTGCGCCATATTTCCGCGAGTTCGGCCAGAAGGTCGGCGGTAAGACCAAGCTGCTGATGGTCGATGGCGACTTCCANATGGTCTATTACCGCAAGGACGTTCTCGACGCTGCCGGCGTGCAGCCGCCTAAGACCTGGGAAGACTATCTCGAGGTNGCGTCCAAAATTCATGGCAAGGACATGAATGGTGACGGTGAGGGCGACTTCGGTTCCTGTATCTTCAAGAAGCGTAATGCCCAGTCCTACTTTGCAATCCAGACTTTCGCAGCGCCGATCGTTCAGACGCAAGGCACTGCCCAGGGCTTCCACTTCAACAATGCTACNATGAAGCCTATNGTCAATAATGCTGGATGGAAGAAGGCGTTTGAACTTTACAAGGAGACCGGAAAGTACGGACCGCCCGAAGAGTTGAACCTTGACATTGGTGACACCCGTGCACTTTTCAAGGCAGGCCGTTGTGGCCTNCTGGTTGANTGGGGNGACCCAGGACCGCTGCAGCTTGACGATGACGCGACTGCCATTAAGGGCAAGCTCTATGCGATTTCTGCACTCGGTTCGCGTGAGGTTCTCAACCGCGCTACAGGCGAGCTGGTTCCAGTCAATAATGTGAATGCGCCCCATGCAATCGACGGTATCAACTATGCCCCGTTCGCCGCNTTNGGNGGCTGGGCCGGTGCCGTTAACAAGGGNGCCGACCAGAAGACCAAGGACGCNGCNTATGCGTTCCTGTCCTATATGAACCAGTCCGCACAATCGAGTGTCGATGTGACCATCGGNGCCACGGGCTACAACCCGTATCGTCTGTCGCAGCTGTCCAGCCCCGACCTGTTCGTCAAGGCCGGCATGCCGCAGGCCCTTGCCGAGAACTACATCGGTGCGATCAACGGTGCTCTGAACAGCCTCAACATGGCCTCAGACATGAAGATCCCGGGTGCCCAGAAGTACACTTCGGTGGTTCTCGACACTGAACTGGCCCGCTATCTGGCAGGCGAGATCTCGGTTGAGGAAGCTCTCGAGAATATCGAAGAGGGCTGGGAAGAAGTCACCGAAGATTTCGGTCGTGACGAGCAGATCGCTGCCCAGGCACTTGCGCTCGGCAGCTGATATCGGTCCCGATGTCATATCAAACCAATACCAGCCAGCCGGGGGCTTCCCCGGCTGGCCTCTCATCCTCTGACCGGTGGCGCGAGTGGGTCGACCGCCACGCTGGCACCTTCTTCATTGCGCCTGCCGTCAGCCTTATTCTGATTTTCGCCATTTTCCCGACCATCTATTCAATGGTCTTCGCGCTCAGCCGGGTCCGCTTCACTGGTGACGGTTTGAAGTTCCGCTATGTTGGGCTGCGCAATTTCGAGAAGCAGTTCTTCGGCAGCAGCGAGGTGCATTTCCTCGGCCGGACTGAGCCTTTCAGCATCTTCGGCATGCTTGTCTTTGCCGTCATTGTTGTTGCTGTTCTCTGGTGGCTCTACCGCTCTTGGAAGACGGCGACATGGGTGCGCATGCTCGGCCGCTCTATTTCTGCCGCCATGGCCATTTTCCTCGGCTATATTCTTTGCGCTTCGCTGTTGTCGGGCAATGCCATCGGCACACTCTACACGACACTGTTCTATGTTCTTGTCGGCTGTTTCGTTCAGTTCGTGATCGGCACTGGCCTAGCCTTCCTGTGCTCGCAGCCGATCAGGGGACGGAATTTTTTCCGGGTGCTGTTCTTTATTCCGCTAATGGTCACGCCGCTTGGCGTCGGCTTCGCGATGCGGATGATTGCCGACGTCACCAAGGGGCCGTTTGAGCCCATCCTCGGTGTGCTGGGCCTTCAGGACTGGGTTTGGTCGGCAAGCCCGTGGTCAGCGCGTTTTGTAATGATGATCTGTGATTCCTGGCAATGGATTCCGTTCATTTTCATCTGCATGCTGGCGGCGCTCGAAAATGTGCCGCGTGACCATGTCGAGGCGGCGCAGGTCGATGGCGCGTCCAGCTTCCATATTTTCCGCGAGGTGACCTGGCCGCAGGTCGTGCCGGTGGCGGTGACGGTGCTGCTGATCCGCGCNATCGAGGCNTTCAAGATCATGGATTTGCCGAACATCATGACCGGCGGTGGTCCCGGATCCTCGACAGAATCCATGACGCTGCATTCAGTCTATGTCTGGCGAGCTAACGACATGGGCTCGTCGGCGGCCATTGCCTATCTGCTGCTGATCCTGACCGTGGTGGTCTGCGCGTCCTTCTTCAACTACGTGGTCCTCGGACAGATACGAAAGACAAGGGCATGAGCGGCGCGCACACCAAATTCGACCTGCAGAACCGGGGCTTGCTCGAAAAGATGTTCGAGCCGCCTGCCGTCGGCAAGATGGCACCGGTGGCCAAGATCGTGGTCTACAGCTTTCTTGCCATCTGGTCGCTGTTTGTGCTGTTCCCGATTTACTGGGTGATCATCACATCCTTCAAGGANGCGGCGGCGGTCAATCAGGGGCCGAGCTATATTCCGTTTGTGGATTTCCAGCCGACGCTTGATGCCTGGCGGATCAATTTCACCGCCGACCCCTATTGCGACATGGCCGCGATCGCCCGCCAGCTTTATCTGCTGGCGCATAACAGCGTTGCCTTTGTCCTGTCGCCGGTGGTCANGATCCCGCCGATGGAGCCGCAGATCTGCAAGATCTACCTCGCCTTCACCAACTCGGTGGTCATCAGCATCATCTCGACCATCTTCTGTGTCGCTGTCGGGTCCATGGCGGCCTATGCGCTGGCGCGGATCCAGTACCGGCCCAAATTCGGCAACATCATGATCTTCGTGCTGCTAATCGTCGGGGTCATTCTGGCGACCACCTATGCCGGTGTGCCCTGGTGGATGTCTTCGGCGGTGGCGCTGGCGCTGTTTTTCTTTCTTGCGCGCGCTCGATCGGGCGGCATTTNAAGATGTCGCTCGGNAATGGCGATATCCTGTTCTGGATGATCTCGCAGCGCATCCTGCCACCGATCGTGGTGGTGGTGCCGCTTTATGTGATGTTCCAGGCGGTGCGCCTTCTGGATACGCATCTGGCGCTGATCCTTCTCTATGCGGTGGCCAACCTGCCGATTGTCGTCTGGCTGATGCANGATTTCTTCGCCAATTTGCCGATCGAACTGGAGGAGTCCGCACAGCTCGACGGCGCGACCCGGTTCGGAATTTTCTGGGAAATCGTGATGCCGCTGACACGGCCTGGCCTGGCCGCCACGACGTTGCTGATTCTTGTCCTCAACTGGAACGAATATCTTTTTGCCGTGTTCCTTTCGACCGTGAAGGTGCAGACCATGCCGATCATGGTCGCGGCCAAGAACACTGGCGAGAAAGGTGTGTTGTGGTGGGAGATGTGCGCCGTCACCGTAGTGATGATCATTCCGGTGATCATCATGGCGGTCCTGTTGACGCGGTTTATTTCAAAGGGCGTTCTTCTCGGCGCCGTGAAGGGGTAGGAGATGACAGACGGCAATACCAAGGCTTCGGTCAAGTTTGACGCCGTGCAGAAGAGCTTCGGCAGCGTGAAAGTGCTGGAGGAGTTCAATCTCGAGGTCGAGCCGGGGGAGTTCCTTGTGCTGCTGGGAGCGTCCGGTTCGGGAAAGACAACGGCGCTTCGCATCCTGTCGGGGCTGGAGACTCCGAGCGCGGGACGCGTGCATATCGGTGAGCGCGATGTCACCGAAGTGCTGCCGAAATATCGCGACATCTCGATGGTGTTCCAGTCCTATGCGCTCTATCCGCACAAGACCGTTGCCGAGAATATCGGGTTTCCGCTTAAGGTGAAGAAACTNCCGAAGGCCGAGATGGACGCGGCCATCCTCGATGCGGCGAAGCAGGTCCAGCTCGAGGCGCTGCTCGATCGCTATCCGCGCGAGCTGTCGGGCGGCCAGCGTCAGCGCGTTGCGCTCGCACGGGCGATCATCCGCCGCCCGTCGGTGTTCCTGATGGACGAACCGCTGTCCAATCTCGATGCCAAGCTGCGCGGCCATATGCGGGCCGAGCTGAAGCATATGCAGGGCACGCTCGGCATCACCACGATCTATGTCACCCACGACCAGATCGAGGCGATGACTCTGGCGCACCGTGTGGCCGTGCTGGAAAAGGGCGTGCTGCAGCAGCTGGCCTCACCGTCCGAAATCTACAACAATCCGGCCAACCTGTTCGTCGCGCAGTTCATCGGGTCGCCGGCGATGAATGTCATCCATGGCAGCCTCGAGGGGGCGAGCTTCCAGACCAACGGGGCCAAGGTAAAGACCAGGGTAAAGGGGCAGATCGCCAAGGCTGTGGCCGGTGTNAGGCCCGAGGACTGCAGTGTCACCGACCCGAAAAAGGGCACGATCAGCGGTCAGATCTACACCACCGAACTGATCGGCGACCACACGCTTGTCACGGTCAATTGGGGGAACGACCAGATTGTGGTGAAAGCGCACAAGGACTTCGACGGCAAGCAGGGCGATGCTGTCGGCGTCGTGCTGCCGCCGGAAAATCTGTATATTTTCGACGAGACGAGCGGCGAACGCATTCGCTGAACANGGGGGATTGAATGGCGGTCCGGATCGATCTTCACCGTTCCAGTTTCGAAAGCCGCGAACGCCGGCTTCTCGAGACTGGCGAATTCACCGTCTCGGCCTTCAGATATGACTCCGGGATCGAGGCGCTGCGTGTCTGCAATGCCCGCGGCGAGATCATTGTGCTGCCCTTCAAGGGACAGCAGATCTGGCGCGCNGGGTTCGACGGCCGCGACCTCACGATGCGGTCGATGTTCGACGAGCCCGTCGACACGCAGGTCTATCTGGAAACCTATGGCGCCTTCATGATCCATTGTGGCCTGGCCGGCCTCGGTGCGCCGGGCCCCGATGACACACATCCGCTGCATGGCGAGTTGCCGAATGCGCCGTTCCAGAAAGCCTGGCTCGTGATTGACGAGGGCGAGGGAACCGTGGCGGTCGGCGGCAGCTACCAGCATACGGTCGCTTTCAGCACCAATTATTTGGCGACGGCGCAGGTTGCCATGACGGCGGGCTCCGCGCTTCTGGGCGTGTCGCTCGCGGTGGAGAACCTGAAGCAGACGCCGATGGAAATGATGTATCTGGCCCATGCCAATTTCCGGCCGGTGGATCATGGCGAGCTGCATTACACTGCGTCCTATGATGCAGGCTCGGTCAGGGTGCGGACCTCCATCCCGGCGCATATCTCGCCGAAGCCGGACTATATGGCCTTCATCGAGACACTTGCCCGGGACCCGCTGCCGCACCACCGGATGGATCCTGCACTCGCCTTTGATCCAGAGGTGGTCTTCAGCATCGACATGATGGCTGACGGCGACGGGCTGGCCCATGCCATGCAGGCGCATCCCGACGGCACGGCCGACTATATCGGCTTCCGTCCCGACCAGGCGCCGGTCTGCACGCGCTGGGTCTGCCGCACCCCGGACCAGGACGGGCTGGGAATCGCCTTTCCGGCGACGGCAGAGGTCGAGGGCTATACCGCCGAAAAGGCAAAGGGCCATGTGATCGAGCTTGTCGGCGGTGCCACATGGAACATAGATATCAGTATGGGCCTGCTGACCGCGACGGAGGCCGCCGGTCTCAAGGACAGGATTGACGCTGTCAGGAACGGCTAGCCGAGGCTGAACGAATTCTCTGCCATGCCGCGGATGCCGGTTTCGATAGCGAACAGGCTGCCTGCCAGCCGGTCGTCAGGCGCGCGGTCGGCAGCCGCAGTCGTAACATACAGCGTTGTCAGCTCGGGTCCGCCGAAGGTGCATGTCGTGACATTGCCGGCGGGGATGTCGATCACCCGGTCGATGCCGCCGTCGGGCGCCACACGCACGACACAGCCGCCGCCATAGCGGCAATTCCAGAGATACCCCTCGCCATCCATGGCTGATCCGTCGGGGAGGCCGCGCTCAAAGCCGGCGAAGAAGGGTCTTCCTGATCCGATATCTCCGCTTTCGATATCGTAGTCATAAACCCTGATCTCGTTCTTCAGCGTGTCGCCGAAATAGAACCGCCGCCTGTCGGGTGACCAGCACAATGTATTGGGTATGCCGATTCCTGTCTCGATCACCTCTATTGGCCTGCCATGCCGGTAGCGGTAGAGCGTTCCCTTGCCGTCCACGACTGGCAGACCTTCTCCGTTCGGGCCGACATTGTTGCCCATCGAGCCGATCCAGAACGCGCCGNGGGGATCGCTCCGCCCGTCATTGAACCGCAATTCCGGCCAGCCGCCCANGGTGACCGNCAAATCCTCGCGCACGCCGNCTTCCGGATTGAACAGTATCGGCTGCGATCCAAGGGCGACCAGCAGCCACCCCTTTTTGTCCGTCAGTGAAAGGGCGACGACCGGCCGGTCGAACATATGGGTGCGCGTGGCACCGCTGTCCGGATCGTGGCTGTGCAGAAGAAAGCGGTTGATATCGGTCCAGTAAATCCGGTTCGCGGCCGCGTCCCAGGTGGCGGCTTCGCCGCAGACATCTCCTGCCGGTACGATACAAATCGGCTCCATGCCGCTAGCCCTCCGTCAACATTACAAACATCCCCATGGTGCCCCGACGCGGCTGCGAAGGCGAGGGGAGAGTTGATCTGGCTTTCCCGCTCGCGCAAGATTGGAAGATTGGAAGATCGGGAGGTGTGAAGATCATGCTTGAGACCTGGCGTTGGTTTGGGCCGGACGATCCGGTGACATGTTCAGACATTCGGCAGGCCGGCGCCGACGGGATTGTCACCGCGCTTCACGCGGCCGCCCCGGGCGAGGTCTGGCAGTCCGATGACATCGCGGCCCGCAAGGGTTTTATCGAGGCTGAAGGGCTGACATGGTCGGTGGTGGAGAGCATTCCGGTGCATCCCGCCATCAAGCTTGGNNATGACNGNGCCGCACNGCCATATCGNCGGCTGGATCNAGACNATGCGCAACCTGGCCGCACAGGGGCTTGAGGTCATCTGCTACAATTTCATGCCGGTGGTCGACTGGACGCGGACCGATCTTCGCTACCCGACTCATCGGGGCGGCCTGGCGCTGCGGTTCGATCCTCTGGAATTCGCCGTCTATGACCTGTTCGTGCTGCGCCGCGCCGNCGCCGACCGGGATTACACCGCCGAGATNATCGCGCAGGCNGAGGCNCTNCANGCAAGCATGGANGAGGCCGCGATCGAGCGGTTGGAATCCACCATCATTGCCGGNCTGCCGGGCTCGGAACTGTCACATGGCCGCGAGGGCATCCGTGCCGCGATCGCCGATTATGACGGGCTGACCGCTGCCGATCTGCGGGCGAACCTGATCGCCTTCCTGGAACAGGCAGCCCCNGCGGCAGAAGAATGCGGCGTGCGGATCTGCCTTCACCCCGATGATCCGCCNTTCTCGCTTTTCGGATTGCCGCGCGTGGTGTCCACAAAGGCGGACTATGCGGCGCTGTTCGATGCGGTGCCGACACTGGCGAACGGCATCACNCTTTGCGCNGGNTCCCTTGGCTCGCGCCCCGACAATAACGTGATCGACATCGCGAGGAGCTTNGCNCCGCGCATTCATTTCACCCATCTTCGCAATGTGACGATGGAGCCGTCTGGCGCGTTCTTCGAGGACGATCATCTTGACGGCGGTGTCGATATGGTGGCGCTNATTTCGGNCCTGCTTGGCGAGGAGGCGCGACGCCGCGAGGAGGGACGTGCCGATGCCGTGATCCCTATGCGTCCCGACCATGGGCATCTGCTTCTCGACGATATCGGCAAGCAGACCAACCCGGGCTATTCCGCCATCGGACGGCTCAAGGGGCTGGCNGAGCTGCGCGGCGTCGAACGCGCTGTTGCGTCGCTCGCATACGGGAGGGAAGGATCGGCATGATGACGGATTTCACCGGCAAGACCGCCGCGGTCACGGGTAGCAGCGGCATCGGTCTTGGTGCAGCGCTGCTTCTGGCGCGGTCCGGCGCACGGGTGTTCCTGGCCGGTATCGATGCCGGGCTGAACAACGAGGCCGCCGCGCTCGCCGCTGGCGAGGGCCTCGACATGACCCTTCATCAGGTGGATGTGGCTGACGAGGATTCGGTCCGCAGCTGGGCCGGGCAGATCGCCGGTGAAACCGATGTCCTGCACGCGCTGGTCAATGCGGCCGGCCAGCAGANCTACGGCACCGTCGAGGATACCGGCCCGGCGGACTGGGACCATTGCATGGCGGTGAATTTGCGATCCTGTTACCTCACCTCGCATGTCCTCTATCCGCTGCTGAAGGCGGCAGGCGGGGCGTCGGTCGTGCATGTGTCGTCGGTTCAGGGACACAACAATCAGAACAATGTCCTTGCCTATGCGACTTCCAAGGGCGCTGTCCATGCGATGACCCGCGCGATGGCGGTGGATTGCGCCAGGGACGGGATCAGGGTCAATTCGATCAGCCCGGGTTCCATCCGCACGCCGCT
>FUFK010069311.1_pt1 | contig 12116 bp, 9 predicted proteins | sample 1021851 | NCBI WGS metagenome assembly FUFK01 (sample SAMEA51879418, study PRJEB19060) | metagenome
CACCGGCCTCACACGCGATGGCCCGGTGAGTGGGCAGTCGTTCTGGTCGCTCTTCGCACTCGGTGCACTAGGCAGCGGGATCGCGTACGTGTTGAACTTCATCGTCGTGCAGCGAAGCGACGCAACGACCGCCAGCACCGTCACCTACCTGACCCCGCTGGTGGCGATCATCGTCGGCGCGCTCGTGCTCGGAGAGCGCATCACCTGGAACGAACCCATTGGCGGCGTGCTCGTCGTCGTGGGAGCCGCCATTGCCCAAGGAGTCCTGTGGCGTGACCGCCCCGCGCGAGCGGGATAGGTGCTTTACGGAGAGAATCAAGGTCCCATGAAGACCGATGTTCTCGTTGTAGGAGCCGGCCCCGCAGGGTCTGCGGCGGCCGCGTGGGCCGCGCGCGCCGGGCTCGACGTCACCCTCGTCGATGCGGAGACGTTCCCTCGGGACAAGCCGTGCGGTGACGGGCTCACCCCCCGCGCGATCGCCGAACTCGACGCCCTGGGTGCCTCGCAGTGGATCACAACCCGCGCCCGCAACGCAGGGTTACGCGCCGCAGGATTCGGCCAGACCCTCTATCTGCCCTGGCCTGGTGGCTCCCTCCCAAACTATGGAAGCGCTGCGCCGAGGCTCCAACTCGACGACGCCATCCGCAAGGTCGCCCTCGAAGCCGGCGTGACACCCGTCGAAGGCTTGCGGGCCACCGATGTCGATCGCGACGAGCGTGGTTGCGTCATCGCTGTCGTGTTCACTGACGAGGAGAAGAACGCCACGCGAATCCACTGCAACCGGTTGATCGTCGCCGACGGTGTGCGCAGCCAACTGGGGCGAGTGCTCGGTCGCGAATGGCACCGCAGCACGGCCTACGGAGTCGCCGCCCGCGCCTACATCTCCTCTGGCCGTAGCGATGACCCTTGGATCTCCAGCCACCTGGAACTTCGCGGCACCCAGAATGAACTCCTCAGCGGGTACGGATGGATATTCCCGCTCGGCGATGGTGACGTGAACATCGGCGTGGGCACCCTCGCGACAGACAAGCACCCGGCTGATGTCAACCTTCGTCAACTCACTCAGCACTACACCGACCAGCAGCGCGAGGAGTGGGAACTCGACGGCGAACTACGCGCGACATGGTCGGCGATGCTGCCTATGGGTGGTGCCGTCAGCGGAGTAGCTGGGCCNAACTGGATGCTNGTCGGNGACGCCGNCNGGATGCGTCAACCCGCTCAACGGTGAAGGGATCGATTACGGGCTCGAGACCGGGCACCTCGCTGCGCACGTTCTCGCGGACCCGTCGACGACAGACTTATCGACCATCTGGCCGACGATGTTGCGCGAGAAATACGGGCTCGCGTTCTCGATTGCGCGCCGTTTAGCCGGAGTTTTGACGGTCCCCGGATTCCTGACGACTTTCGGTCCGGTGGGAATGCGCTCGCACTTCTTGATGTCGGTGGCGTTGCGCGTCATGGGTAACTTGATTACAGAGAACGATGCCGACGCCGTTGCGCGAATTTGGCGCGCCGCCGGGCGCGCGTCTATTCGGTTCGACGACCGACCACCCTTCAGCTGACTGTCACTCCATGGTGACGGTCTAGACAGACGATCGGTATCTTAGATTCGGCCGAGGACGCAGCCACGAGACGACCAATCCGACGACGCCGTTGACGGCCCCCATAACCATGACGACGCTGAACCAGATCAGGTAAGCGGCAGCGTTCATAGGCGGGGCGCTCGGCTCACCCGAACTGAACAACGCGAACGCCGCGGCAAGCACCAGACCTACAACAAGACCAATGCTGCCGTTGCGCACGAGAATGGTCCGTAGTCCGTGGCGTGGTCCTACTTCCCATAATCACGGGATAGCCAGCGTCATCCCGATGCAGATGACAACGAGACCAGCGACCACCCACACGAAACCACGCGGCGGATGAATATCCGATCCGGGGAGCATGATCGCCAACCACAAGACGAAGAACCCGCCGGCAATTCACCAGGCGCGGGCGGGAGGGAGGTTCCTCAGAANTCCCAATCCTCACTTAGGACGTCTTCTTGCATGCTCATCCGCAACGGAACCGTCCGCAACACAGCCGGAGGCGACGCCAGGAGCGGCGGCATCGACTTCATTAATGACTGGAAACCGTTCGAAGCCCGGTGCTCGTTCTCCGCGTCCTCGTTTTTGAAGATCTCGTACAACCACACGATGGTTTCGTCGTCGGGATCCAAACTCACGACAAACAGCTCGGTGCCGGGTTCCTCGCCCAGTCCGTCGGCGTAGGAGTTCAACACATCCAAAAGCGCCGGACGCATGCCGTCATTACAGGTCAGGCGCACCATGAGGGAGCGGCGNCCAGGCAGCAGCACGCTCCGGGGTGCGAAAACCTCTTCCGCTTCAGCCATAAGTCACGCGGCTTCGTAATTCTCGACATACCAGTCGTAGGTGGAGGCAACACCATCCCGAAGCTTGATCGTGGGATGCCATCCGAGCGCGTTGATCCGCGACGTGTCGAGCAANTTGCGAGGCATCCCATCGGGCTTGGAGGTGTCCCACTCNATTTCGCCGTCGAAGCCGACAACAGACGCNACCGTTTCNGCNAGTTCCNTGATCGGNAGATCATCACCCCAACCNACGTTGATGGTNTCGGGAGAGTCGTACGTGTTGATGAGCATGAGGCATGCATCGGCGAGATCGTCGACGTGCAGGAACTCCCGCCTGGGTGCCCCCGTGCCCCACACCGTCACCTTGTCCCGTCCATCGCGCTTCGCTTCATGAAAGCGGCGGATGAACGCCGGCAGCACATGCGAGGACTCGAGGTCGAAGTTGTCATTCGGGCCGTAGAGGTTCGTCGGCATCGCGGAGATCCAGCGCTTGCCGTACTGCGTGCGAAATGCCTCGATGTAGTAGATGCCCGAGATCTTCGCCATGGCGTACGCCTGATTNGTCGGNTCNAGTGGCCCGGTCATCANTGACGACTCTCTGATCGGCTGNGTCGCGTGCCGNGGGTAGATGCACGAGGAGCCGAGAAACAAGAAACGATCTACGTCCGCTTGATGCGCCGCATCCATCACATTCGTCTGGATCAGCATGTTGTCTTGCANGAAGTCCACCGGGTAGGTGGAGTTCGCCATAATCCCGCCNACGCGNGCGGCGGCGTCNATGACCACGTCTGGCTTGGCTTCGTTGATGGCGTCGAAGGTGGCCGCCCGGTCGCGAAGATCGAGTTCCGAGGACCGCCATCCGAGGACCTTGCCCGCGCCGGCCCTTTCGAGCGCTCGCACGAGCGCCGATCCGACGAGTCCATGATGGCCAGCCACGTAGACCGTCTTGTTNGACCAGTCGATGGGCACACCAACATCCTGCCACAAAACGTTGCCACTGCCGTNNGCTGCGGAGGGGNTCCANNNCGGCANGAGTNAGNNAATNACCTGANACNNTCATGGCGTTGTNACCGGGCGATTACTCCAGCCTTTTATCTCATTTAAGNTTNTCGTGTGACACTTCTTCGCAAGAAGACACCGTTGCCGCCAGGCAAGTACCGGATGGGCGGCAANCANTTNAAGAACGACGATGCCTTCATCCGCACGGCCGTACGAGATGTGAAACGCCTCGAGCGCCTCGCCGGGCTAACGGCAGAGTCTCGATTGCTCGATTGGGGCTGCGGTGCTGGTCGCCTTGCGGTGGGNGTGCGCGAACACTTTNCCAACAGACGGATCGCGGACTATCACGGCGTNGANGTCCAACCNGACTTGATCAGTTGGGCGCGGGAGAACCTCACGGCTCCGGGTTTTCGTTTCACGTGCGTCGACGTTGCCAATGAGCGCTACAACCCCGCCGGGTTACCCGACAGAACGCTTGCAGCGGACCCTGAGTCGGTGGACGTCTTCTATGCCTATTCGGTCTTCTCCCACATGAACGACGACGACACGGCCGCCTACCTGCACTTGATCGCTGAGGCTCTCAGTCCCGCTGGGAAAGCCTTCGTTACCTGTTTCGTGGAGGAGGGTGTGCCGGACTGGGAGGAGAATCCTGAGGGCTACGGGCCTCTGGAGTGGAAGGGGCGCCTGCACTGCACCCGATTCGCCAGAAGCCACTTCGAGAACCTGGTCGCGAGAGCAGGGATGGCTGTTGATCGCTTTGTGTATGGCAGGGAAACCGACGGCCAAAGCCTGTACGTCCTGCGGCGAGCCGACTAGCCGTATCGGCATTGTTGGGCCTTGGAGAGGTAATTGCCCCATTTCTCCGTATGCAAATGTCGCTGATTGGTCTTCGGCAGGGCCCGGGTTAGCATTCGAGCACGTTTGTTCAGTAAGACACGAATCATGAAGAGAAGGGCTTCTTCGATGCGACGAATGATTACGGCCGCACTCACGAGCGCCGCGCTACTTGGTTCAACGGTGGCGGTGGCGCCCATGGCTGTNGCTGCCAACCCAATACCGGACGTCGCATTNGGNATGCACGTGCCACAAATCGCCAACGGCGAAAAACCGAATGCGAATATCGGAAGCATTCGTCTCTGGGATGCCGGTGTTGCGTGGGGCCAGGTCCAGCAGAAGAAGAAGACCTTCTGGTGGAACGGGATGGACGCGGCGATTGCCAGCGCCAATGCGCAGGGCATGTCCATCACCTACGTCCTCGGCTCCACACCCAAGTGGGCCCAAAAGAAGCCGCCAAAGGGCAACTACCCATACGGAGGCACCGGGTCGGCAAACCCGGATATGGATGTGTGGAAGAAGTGGGTGAAGACGGTCGTGCAGCGCTACGGGGCCAGCATCGATGCGTACCAGATTTGGAACGAAGCGAACCTTTCTGACTTTTATGACGGTACTCCCAAGCAGATGGCGAAACTGACCAAAGAGGCATACAAGATCATCCGCAAGTACGACCCAAGCGCCAAGGTGGTGGCGGCAAGTAGCACGGTTCGCCTGACCAAGTCGTACAACCGTTTCTTCCCGGAATACATGAAGCAACTGAAGAAGCAGAAGTGGCCAGTCGACGCGATTGCCGTTCACACCTACCCACCGGGTAAGGACACCCCGGGAGACAGACTTAAATATCTCGACAAGGTCGTCAAGGACATGAAGAAGGGGAAGGTCCCTTCACGGGTCGAACTGTGGGATACCGAGGTCAATTACGGCATCAAGGGCCCTGGTAAGACCAAGGGTCAAAAGATCACCGGCCAACAAGCAGCTGACTGGACAGCAAGCACGTTCCTTGACTCGATCCTCATGGGGGTGGATCGCACCTACTGGTACTACTGGTANCGCCCGGATGGCCGGCTNGGGATCATCCTTGATAACGCTGCCGACGGAGACTTTGGACGACTCGGGTATCAAACAGCGTATGACTGGATGACAGGCTCGTTCTATTCGTGCACCCGGGGCAGCAAGAAGCAACCGAATGTGTGCCAACTAGGTGATGCGATCAATCCTGAGGTTGTTGTGTGGAGCAACGAAGGGGTAGGTACTTACACTGTTCCTCAGGGAGCNACGTGGCAGTGCAACTCNCTGAACCANTGCTCCCCGACCGCGGCAGGAACACAACTCGCGATTGGTGGTAGTCCTCTATGGTTCGGAAGCCAAGCCAACTACGAAAAATTGTTGGTGAAGCAGCAGGCAAGCGCGGCAGCTCGCGCCGCCGTGCAAGCGCTGCCGTAGCTTCTTTCGGGGCAGCGGTAGTACTCCTTGCGGGGTGCGGTGGGAGTGAGCAAGACACCAACGACGCTGCCGATGCCCCTGCGCCGGAAAGCCCGACGTCTGAGGAAGTGACCGAGGACCCCAACGCCATTCAGCGCTCACTTGTNGGGTTGCACATTGAGGGGGCCGAGGGAGGAGCCTGGGCCTCCGCNCCCTTCGGCGCGCTGCGCCTGTGGGACAACGGCACCGGCTGGTCTCAGATTGAACTGGAGAAGGGCGAGTTTAAGTGGGACAACCTCGAGGGTGTGCTCGAGAACGCTGCGAGCAAGGGCATGGAGGACATTCTCTATGTGCTGGGCACGACACCGGAGTGGGCGGCACAGGAGGTAAACGANGCNGATTACCCCCAGCCGGGCGCTGCGAGCGCACCCGCAGATCTCGACGATTGGGATAACTGGGTAACCGAAGTTGTCACACGTTTCGGTGATCGCATCGACAACTACCAGATCTGGAACGAAGCGAATCTGGTCAACTTTTATCGCGGAACTCCAGCCGAAATGGCGGAAATGACGAAGAGGGCNTACGACATCATCAAAGCCAACGACCCAGAAGCGTTGGTGGTCGCNCCGTCACCNTCCACCCGTTTGACNGCGTCCTTTGATCGTTTCTTCCCGGAGTACCTCACTGAACTGGAGAAGCTGGGCTGGCCCGTGGATGTGTGGGCCGTGCACACGTACCCGGATGGCCAAGGCACACCAAGCGAACGCGCACTGCTGATCGAAAAGTTCACCGACACCTTGGCAGCCGCAGGTGCTCCGGAACTTCCCATCTGGGATACGGAAGTGAACTATGGAATCGCGGGCCCGGGCGACATTGAAGGTCGTGAGATCACCGGAAGCGACGCTGCTGGTTATGTCGTACGAACGTACGTCGATGATCTTCGTCTAGGTGTGGAGCGTTCGTATTGGTACATCTGGTCGCTTGCCCCACTGGAGTTTCTCGGCATTCAAGCCTTCGCTGGTTCAGATGCGGAGCAGGGTTTCTTCGCCCTGGACAACTGGGTGATTGGTGCAAGCTTTGATGGGTGCAGCGAGAATGCAGGGACAGTTGCTTGCGACTTCAGTCGGGATGGCACCCAGTGGGTGGTTGCCTGGGCCAGTGACGGAGAGGCGACCTACACAACTCCGGAGAATTCCCAACTCATCTGCGACCCCCTGGCAAATTGCGAGGAAGCTGGGCCGGGCACGGAGATCACCCTCACCCAGACCCCCATCCGCGTCTATCTGCAGTAGGGCGAAATAGGGGCAGTGGCACCCCGAAAGACCCCGACACCAGGGGGTTTGCCTACCCCGCTGGTACCTTCGTAGAGGCATGCTGGCCGAATGAGACGTGTTCTGGAGGTGACCAATGGCGTTGAGTGACGACCTTGGATCATCAGAAGCGGGGGAAGTGGCGCACGAACACCCCTCGACCTCATCAGCAGGCTCTGAGAGTTCTTTCGCCGGTGCTACCTGGTCAAGTACCTCGCACCGAGACAAGCCTCACTTGAGGCGTGATCCGTTGCGGGTCTACGCGACCCGAGCGGTTGTCTGGGACCTCGTCGCCGTGACAGTGGCCTCGGCAATCGGCTTCATCCTCCGCTGGACCGTCCCATACAACCTCAATATCTCGGACAGCACCTACGTGTTCTTCGCTCTCGTTGTTGTCGCGAGCTGGTTCGTGGTGTTGGTTCTTCGCGGCGCGTACGACACCCGAATCTTGGGCGTGGGGTCGGAGGAGTTCAAACGAATAGTCGGGGCTTCCGCGATGGTTTTCGGTGCGATCGCAATCATGTCGTTTGCTCTCAAGTTGGATCTATCTCGCGGTTTCGTCCTCATCACTTTCACCGTTGGCATGCTCTTGCTGCTCATNGTGCGATGGATCTTGCGCGCGTGGTTGCGCCATGAGCGCATGTATGGGCATTTCTTGCACCGCACCATCGTCATTGGCTCGGGTNGCGCCCAAGCCGAGATCGTGGACATGCTNGANCGTGATCCGGTTGCTGGATTCACCGTCGTGGACGTTATCGATGAGCCNCCNACGGATGTCACGGATCAGGTTCTCGATCGCTGGCTGGACGAAGTGATGACGCGCATTAGTTTGGAGGATGCGGACACCGTGGCGGTNGCTGGNTCCCGCGCACTGGAGCAGACCGTCATCCAACGTCTGGCATGGCGNCTTGAAGGACCGCGCGTAGACCTGCTGGTCGCACCAAATATCGGCGATGTGGCAGGGCCCCGCGTCACGATGCGCATGGCTGCTGATTTGCCACTGCTGCATTTGGATGAGCCTCACCTCACTGGTCCGAAACGCGCGATTAAGCGAACACTGGACGTGATCTTCGGAACGCTCTTGCTTCTACTTTTCTCGCCGTTCATGATCGTGGCCGCTATCGGCACCTTCGCTAGCAGTCGCGGACCGGTGCTGTACCGGCAGCAGCGGGTCGGTCGTGGCGGCGACATGATCACGGTCACCAAGTTCCGCACGATGTATGTCGGTGCGGATCAGCAGCGGGGCGATGTCATCGGCACCCCGGACCCGGAGATGTTGGACCGCTATAAGTCCGATCCCCGGATCACACCCTTCGGTCGGATCTTGCGTCGATGGAGTATCGATGAGATGCCGCAGGTTGTGAATGTGATTGCCGGCAATATGTCCCTGGTGGGACCGCGACCGGTGTTGACGGAAGAACTCGGTCTTTTCGACGACGCCGACCACCGTCGACACCTCACCAAACCCGGCCTCACCGGCCTATGGCAGGTATCCGGCCGCAAGGAAGTCGATTGGGACGAACGCATGCGTATGGACCTCGATTACGTCGAAAACTGGTCTCCTGCGCTCGACCTCGTGATCGTGGCGAAGACCGCAAAAGTTGTCTTGAGTGGAAAAGGCGCGTACTAGCCGCTGTTGGCGGCCATAGGTCCGTCAGTTCGTAGACTGCCTAGGTGTCACATTCCGGCCCCGATGGGAAATCCTCGGGCGACGAGGGTCTTCCAGACACGACTCGTCGATCGACGGGGACAGTATTTGCCGTCCTGGGAGTCCTGGTAGCCGTTGTTGTCGGGGGTTTTGTCGTGTGGCTGCAGGTAGGGCTTGCCTACTCCTTGGCCCTGCTCGGGTCTGGAGGTCTCGGGCTGCAAGATCACTTGAGTCGAGCGGCGACGAGCCTCACGGCTGGGGACTATCGCGCGGGTGAAGTCGAGTATGAGCGCGCGGTGGAGTCAACGCTGGTTCTCGAGCAAAGCGTGGGGAGTCCGCAGGTTCGATTCCTCGAGCAGTTTCAGGGGTTTGCGACGGCGGTGGAGAATTGGCAGCACGTCGTGGTGGCCGCTGGACACATCACCTCCGCTACCGGTGAATTGATAGGACTGTATGGAGACTTAGCCGGGCAAAAGGACTCGGAGAAGATTTTCAGTGATGGTGCTATCGACATTGAGCGACTTGAGTCAGTGGCACCCCGAGTGGACTTCGTCTTGGATGATCTCGCCCAGGCGGAAGCAAACCTCGTCGCCATTCAGGCCAAGGGGGAGTGGGCTGAACCATTAGACGACATTCGAAACAGGGCTCTCGAAGAGATGACACCCGTTGCGACGGCGGTCGAGGTGCTGGTGGATATCTCTCCACTCCTGCCAAGCGCCCTTGGTGCGGATGGTCCTCGGCGTTACTTGATTGCGATTGGTAATCAGGCTGAGATGCGGGCAAGCTTTGGGGCGCCATTGACGCTGGTGATGGTGGAGTTTGATGACGGTCGAATCTCCATTCCCATCAGGGGTCAGACATCAACGGAACTTTTCCCACCGCTCAATGCCCGCGTGCAGTGGTTTGGTCCGGGCTACAACCCCTTCTTNAANGGNAATCAGCGAAACCGCCCCTTCGTTGTTTCCAATACTCACCCCAATCTGCTCTTCAGTGCTCAAGAAATGGCCGGGTCGTGGGCCGGTGGCAACTACCCCGAGGTCGACGGCGTGGTCGCGCTCGACCTNACCGCCATNGCGGCGGTCCTCGACGCCACCGGCCCGATCGAGTCACCTGTCTATGGAACTGTCACCGGTGATCAGATAGGTCAGATACTCCTCATCGATGCCTACGCANAGTTCGGTCAGGATGATGCGGTTGCTCGCCAACAAGCCAATCAGCAACTTCTCGACGAATTGCTCAGGAGAATCCTGTCCGGGGACGACCTCGTCAACACGGTTCAAGCAATTGCGTCAACAGCGCCGGGTCGACACTTTCAGGTGTGGATGAAGGACAGTGCCTTGGAGCAACTGGCACTGGACGCGGGTGCGGCCGGCGTGGTGGAGGCACCGGAGTCGGGTGACTGGTCTGCGATGTATACCCAGAATGGAAATCAGTCCAAAGTCGACGTCTTCCAACAGCGCAATCAACTCGTCGTTGTGAGTCTTTCCGACGATGGCAGTGCTCGAGTTCGTCAACAACTGACGTTGACCAATGCGACTCCGGCGGACAGGCCGGAGGGTCCGGCAGACCGGGTGGGCTATGAAACGAGTTGGCTCAAGAACGCATACATCCTGTATGTCCCCCGAGCGGCGCAGAATTACCGCGTCGATTACCCGCAGGATTTCAACGTNCGGCCTTTCTCCGGGCATGGACGCCGACAGCTCGGTGGAGGGTGGATCGATGACGGTTTCGGCAACACGATGATCCGGATCGTGGGCTGGACGGCACCCGGTGCGCAGACTGCGGTGACAGTCTCGTACGACCTCCCCGCCGGAACCTTCANCACCGACCAGGTCGCGGGTCAGGAGGAGTCAAAGGAGCCAACACGCCTGGAGTATCGACTGAATGCCCTCCCGCAAGCGCTCTTCACCGATCCCACATTGACGGTGCAGGTCACTCCACCCGCGGGGTGGAGTCCAGTGGTCGTGCCCGGCATGAAGGTGTCGGAAGGAACGGCCACTGTCAGCGCTGTTCTGGACAGACCCTTGGACATCGGCATCAGATTCGAGAAGCGACCGTGACCCGGGTCGCCTGGTGCGGTGCCCTAGCGGTTTTCGCCATCNCCATGCTGTGGGTAGCCCCCGTTGTGGGCGCGGTGCTCTTCGCGGTCGCCGTCGCAACGGTACCTCCATGGGGGCGAACCTTTGCGGAAAGAGCCATTGTTTCGACGATCGTTGTCGTAGGTGCGACGGCTGTGCTGTTCCCGAGGGCCGGATCAACACCGGTCAATGACATTTCTGTTCGTGTGTTCTTGACGATCGTCATGGTTGTCCTCGTCGCGCTGAATTTCTTGCCAACAGCACGACGAATGCCTTTTCCTCGACCTCGTGTTGTCGATGGGCTGCTGCTCATCTTGGTGGTGACGCTGTGGTTGTTGCTCGTCACCCCCTTCATCGTTGGGACCAATGCTGACGTGATCTCAGGTTTGTATTTCGCTGGATGGGACAACCACGGTCACTACACAACGTTCGCGAACACGTACATGAGTGAGTCAACNACCTGGCCCACTACTGATGGATCAGTCGCGTGGAACCAGTGGTATCCGTCGTTGCATTCGACGCTGTGGGCGTTGGGAACCTTCTTGGTCAGTGGAGCGGGATTGGATCGCTTTGGACTCTTGATCCCATACGTGCAGTGGAGTGCCGCCACCTTCGTGATATCGATCGGTGCGCTCGCGTGGGTCGCAACAGACATCGCCGAGCGTTGGGTCAAGAGAGTTGCACGCCGACGAGCGATGTGGGCAAGTGGTGTCGCGTTTGGCGTCTTTGCTGCGTGGGTATTCCTCGGTAGTCCGCAATTCCTTTTCAATGCCGGGTTCACAAACTTCGTCATGGGCGTCGCATTGATGGGGACGGCAAGTTACTTGGCGGTTCGTTCGCCGAGAGGCGCACGGACTCTCGGATGGTTCATCGTTCCCCTTGCGGCCGTCGCAACGATTGGATTGTGGACGCCCCTCGTTCTAGGCCTGGTGCCCGCAGGTGTGATCGTTGCGGTCGCCATGATCCGCCAGCGAGTGACGCTGGGCGTGATCTGGCTTGTCGCGACAGTCGGGATCGTCCTATTCGTTTCCGCTCGGCAACTCGGCGATGTGCTAAGCGCTGGCGGACAGGAGGATGCAGCGGAGTTTGCGCGGAACATCGGAGAGGTCGCCGTGGGAATGGCGCCGTTCAACGTGACGGCTGCCATCGTCGCACCGATNGNCGCNGTGGCTATCGCTGTCCTTGTTCATGAGCCCTGGACTATTCGATGGGGTCTGGCCGGGCCCTCGGTGGCGACGGCGACCGTTGCCCTGGTGTTCGTCCCCGGTGCCGTGGCCGCGGGTGTGTGGTGGCTTGACTCCTACTACGTGCAGAAGGCCCTGAACGCCGCGTTGCTGGTGACTGCGCCGATCATTGCAGCAGCGGTGGGAGTCGGCCTCATCCTTGCCCTGCGGTGGATGAGTTCGCGTCAAGCAGTGGCCGTGACACTTGTTGTCGGACTGGTCGGACTTTCCACG
>FUFK010064428.1_pt1 | contig 12112 bp, 8 predicted proteins | sample 1021851 | NCBI WGS metagenome assembly FUFK01 (sample SAMEA51879418, study PRJEB19060) | metagenome
AATAATAGATCAGAGATGATCGAAGCTGGAAGCAATACGATCATTTTGGACGCTTACAACGCCAATCCAACAAGTATGCAGGCAGCACTGCAAAACTTTTCTAGTCTCAAAACAGATAAACAAAAAATAGCCATTCTTGGAGATATGTTCGAATTAGGGAGTTCTGCGCCGGTAGAGCATCAATCGATCATTACAGATGCCGAAAACGGGAACCTGACCGAGATCTACTTGCTTGGAGACAATTTTAATCTAACTGAAACCTCCAGCAGCTTTACTTTTAAATTCAAGTCGATGGAAGCCTTGAAAAATCATTTAGAAGAAACAAATTTTAAAAACTGTTATTTTTTGATCAAGGGCTCAAGAGGAATGGCTCTCGAAAGAGTCCTGGAAAATATTCCGGCAAAAAAGTCGAGCAGCAGGCTTAGTTGAAATAGTTCATAATCTAGCGTAAAGCGGCATCATCTATTCGAAAGGAGCTAAGACTGTATGCTAATTTAGGTTAGATTCGCACTATGATAAAGAAACAATACAAAATTCTGATATCAGCTTTAAGCATNACGGTCATAGCNNTAATCATTTTGATTAGCACCTTGCTTTCGTAAAGCTGTAAAACAAANTACATAAATAAAAGGTTCCTTCGGGAACCTTTTTCAGTTTAAAAAGAATTAAATAGTGAGTGATACTGGATTCGAACCAGTGACCCCTACCCTGTCAAGGTAGTGCTCTGAACCAACTGAGCTAATCACCCTTGATTCCAAATATAGATAAACAAAAGTTATAACATAAAAAAAGGCTTCCAAAAATGGAAGCCTTTTTACTAAGTGGGCGCGAAGGGATTCGAACCCCTGACCCCTTGGGTGTAAACCAAGTGCTCTGAACCAACTGAGCTACGCGCCCTTGCGTGATTGCGGATGCAAATATAGACTACATTTTCATTTACACAAAACAATTTTAAAGAAATTACAAAAGAAAAACTGTGATAGAGTACTCCTGAATTGGAACATATTAATTATGAATAAGTTGTATACTATTTCATAAGTGCTGGAACATTTCTATAAACATAGTCCCCATGTTTTCCCGTAAATAGTTTAGCCATTTCTTCAATAAATTCTGATCTTTCATCTTCATCTGCCCATTGAGAATTTACAAGATCTTGTTCCTCTTCAAAGAACTCTTCAATATCTCCAAGCTTCTCGAATACGAATACTTCACTCATTTCACGAGCATTTGATCCCCANAGATGCCTGTGCGTATAGTAACCCTTTAATTTCTTACTCTTTTTAGTGATGTTTTCGNAATACTGCTTAAAGTTCTCTGGCGTTCCCTCTCCATTCATACTTAGATCTGCAGTCCTTACATAATAAATCTTTGGGTTTTCTTTATCTACAGTTTCTGGAATTGAAAATTGCATGGATTGATAGATCTCATCCCGATGATCTGGAGAATAATAAGACTGTTGTTTTTCAAAGAATTTCTGTCTAGATTCCTCATCTTTCCAGCCTTCAGCAATAAGTTCTTCAGTTCTGCTGTTCGCCTCTTCTATATCGTTCCAGGTTCTGTAAACATTCACAAGAACAACTTCNGAATTATCTGGAGTNAAATAATGCGTATAAACNCCAGAACTAAGAATAAGGTCATTTNTACTGGTAACCTTTTCNAAATACTCCTTTTCAGTATCTAACCATCCNGAGAAATCTGTNTCAGGATCGTCACTCCAGTGNGTTGTGGTCATNGTAATGTAAACCGGTTCNTANTGNTCGGTCTCTTCNGTTTCCTGCGCGNATNCTGCAAGCTGAAAGCCCAGGAATAATAAAATGCTTAATTGAATAGTGCTTTTCATTTTGTCAAGTTTTAGTTATTAAAACACAGCAAAATGGTTAGCCCAATGTAGGATTGGAGTTATAATAGCCTGTAGGATATTTCAGAAGTAGGGAAGCGCTCTATCACAGAATATTCTAAAGATACAAATAAATGTCAACTAACACATTATCAATTAGCCTATAGAACTTCAGCAACTGTAAAATTACTNCCTCCAATANAAATTAGATCTTNAGTATCAGCTCTTTTCCGNGCGGTNNNATATGCTTCGNAAATAGAAGAATATACCTCACCATTCAAACCAAATTTGAGACTTTCTTNCTGCAGNANNTNAGCAGGCATTCCNCNNGGNACATNTGGCTTNGCAAAGTAANAGTCGGCGTCNTTNGGAAATAATGGTAGAATAGAGTTCAAATCTTTATCGTTTACTACTCCCAAAACTATATGTAATCTGGTAAAATTTTCTTTCTGAAGTTGCTGCAATACCAGCTTAAGCCCTTCAGAATTGTGCGCAGTATCACAAATAATTTTAGGCTCATTGCCTAAAATCTCCCACCTCCCTCTTAAACCCGTATTGCGCTGTACTTTATTTAGACCCTGAATTATAGCTTCAGAAGTAATCTTCCACCCACTATCCTGTAATACCTTAATACTTGCCAGAACTGTCTTTTTATTATACTTCTGATAAGTTCCTATAAGATCGGAATCAACTTCAGGTAGCTCAAATTCATCTGCAAAGAATATAGGAGAATTCATCTCAGCGGCTTTTGCAATAAATAGAGGCATGGTTTGATCATGTCTCTCACCAACTACAACTGGAACAGAATTTTTAATAATACCGGCTTTCTCTATAGCAATTGCTGGTAGATCTGTTCCCAGAAATGCAGTATGATCCAGACCAATATTGGTTATTACAGATAATTGAGGAGTGATAATATTCGTTGAATCCAAACGTCCTCCAAGCCCGGTCTCAATAATCGCAATGTCAACTTCGCTCTTTGCAAAATAGTCAAAGGCCATTCCCACAGTCATTTCAAAAAAACTAAGTCGGTTGCTTTCCAGAAAATTTTGATTCTCTTTAATAAAACCAACAACATCTTCTTCTGAAATCACCTCACCATTGATTCTTATTCGTTCTCGGAAATCCTTCAGGTGTGGCGAAGTGTAAAGCCCGGTTTTATAGCCTGCCTCCTGAAATATTGAAGCAAGCATATGACTTACCGAGCCTTTTCCATTTGTACCGGCTACATGAATACTTCGGAATTTATTTTCGGGATGACCCAGGTGTTCTGCAAGTTTAAGGCTATTGGAAAGATCCTTCTTAAACGCACTTTTTCCTACCCGCTGATACATGGGTAACTGCTGAAACATCCACTCCAGGGTTTCCTGATAGGATTTCAATTATTCGGTAAGTTTAAAGTTATAAATTATGGTTCCAACCTGTTTAGAAGGTGCATTGGAATCACTGTTGAATCTGGTTGCCAGAGCGGCTCTTTTAGCAGGACCTGTTAGACAGGCTGCACTATTAGTAGTGCCTTTCATACCGGGCTGAGCACTTACTACGCGTCCGGTTTGATCTACCACGATCTTCACTACCACGATTCCAGACTCGTTACAATCCTGCACAAATTTCTCTTTGTTCAATGCTTTTCTTCCTCCAAGCCTGTAATTTCCATCACCATCCAATCCTGATCCCTGCCCATAATAAGAACTGGCGTTGGGATCACCATCTGGGCTACCTTTATCTCCAGCCTGGTTGTCGTTACCCTCACCGCCGGTAGCAGTTCCAGATCTTTCAGGTCCGTTCAAGATACTACTTAAGGCATCATTAGTAGATTTATCTGGCTTTGGCTCCGGTTTCTTTACCGGCTTTGGCTCTTCCTTAGGAGGTTCCGGTTGCTTTGTTTTTACAGGGGTCGGTTGTTTTTTCTTTTTCTCGATCACAGGAGCTTCTTCAGTATCCTGAGTTACAACTTCCTTTTCGATCACAGGTTCAGACTGCACCGGTTGAGCTGCTGCCTGCTTAGGAGCAGACTTTACCGGCTCATTAGGTTGCTTGTCGCCAGAACCCACTTCCGAAGTACCAAAATTTATCGCGATCCCATTTTCAGGTGGTGGATCCAAATATGTCATTCCGAAGAAAATCAACAGAAGAATAAGCAGCACATGTAACACTACAGTGATGGTAAANGACTTCTTCTCATGTTTAGTTTCCAGCATCGACATTNTCTATTCAGGTTTTACTGCTAATACGATCTTATAGCTATTACGATTGGCAATATCCATNACGTTCACAGCTTTCTCAATNGGCACTCCTTCTTCAGCCCGCAAAATAATCGTTGGGTTCTCTTCTCCGGCAAGTTTCGTCTTCAGTGTAGATTCAAGCGCGCTACTACTTATACGTTCGCTATTAATATAGAACTGCAGATCTTTCGTGATGCTCACTGAAAGTGTTTGCTGACTGGTGGTCTTACCCTTTGCTTTCGGCAAAATAAGATCCAGCGCTTCCGGAGTGATCACAGGTGAAGTCAGCATAAAAAATATGAGTAGTAGAAAAACCACATCGGTCATCGAACTCATACTAAATTCCGGACTTACTTTATTTCTACCTCTTAAATTCATATTAAGCCGGTTCGTTTAACAGGTCAAGAAAATCTACTGCAGTTGCCTCCATCTGGTGCACTACTTTATCTGTTTTCACAACGAGGTGATTGTATCCAATATAGGCTATAATACCAACTATAAGACCAGCTACCGTTGTGGTCATTGCAGTATAAATACCTTCTGCAAGTGCTCCCATTTGAGCCTGCCCACTACTTGTTGCCAGTTCATGGAAAGCAAGCACCATACCAATAACGGTTCCAAGGAAACCGATCATGGGAGCAGCTCCGGCAACAGTTGCCAGAATACTAACGTTTTTTTCAAGCTTGTAAACTTCCAGTCTTCCTGCGTTCTCAATAGCGGTATTGATATCTTCCAAAGGACTCCCAATTCTGGAAATTCCNTTTTCGGTTAATCGTGCCACTGGAGAATCACTTTGAGCGCAACGAATTTTTGCAGATTCAATGTTGCCACTTTGAACACTATCTTTTATNTGGAGCATAAAATTCTTATCCACCCTGCTAGCCGCTTTGATCGCAAATAATCTTTCAAANTAGATATAGACTGCCGCAAATAATAAAACAAATAGAATGATAATGATGATCTGGCCACCTAGACCTCCGCTAAACATCAAATCAAATAAGGAAAGAGTTTTCTCCTCTACGACTGGTTCTGCTACCTGAGCAGCATCTACCACCTCGTCCTGCTGTAAAAAATTAAGCATATGTATAATTGGGTTTTGTAATGTAACGTGCTATCGCGCTTTAAATTGTAAATCAAATTTAAATAAAGAAAAGCCCGCTTTCACGGGCTTTTTCAAATTATTTGCACAAACTTTTAAACAAGCTGTTTCAGAGCAACTTCAAAGGCTGTTCTGCTAATATTCGTCTTGCTACTATTATTATTAAAAGTATTCTGAATGGCATTCTTGATCGTCATAGAAGTATCATTAAAGATAGCCTCGTCGGTCATTTGCACTCTTCTTTCCATGAAATAAGCGAAAACTCTGGCCATCCCGCAATTGGAGATAAAATCTGGAATAAGACTTACTCGCTCATCAGTATATTCCATAATAGGACCAAAAAAGATNTCTTTATCTGCAAACGGAACATTCGCTCCACAGGAAATTACTTCCAGTTTGCGATCAATCAGGTTCGTGATCTGTTCCTTGGAAATCAATCTTGAAGCTGCACAGGGAGCAAAGATTTCTGCATCAAGCTTCCATACTTTTTCATTCACTTCTTCAAAAGGCATCACCTTGTCGTGACGCAGGGCATTTCCATCTTTATCAAGAAACATTTGCTGGATCTCTTCAAAGCTAAAACCTTCCGCATTGATAAGACCACCAGCTCTGTCAATGATCCCCACAATTTTAGCACCCATTTGTGCCAGGTAATAAGCAGCAGCAGAACCTACATTTCCAAATCCCTGTACGATCGCACGCTTACCTTTTATATCGCCGCCATAAATTTCATAGAAATGATGAACAGCTTCTGCTACACCATAACCGGTAATCATATCTGCCACCGTGTATTTTCTNCTGATGTCTGGAGAGAAGTTAGTATTTTCCAGAACTTTGATCACACCTTGTCTCAATTGTCCAATTCTGTTGATCTTATCTGCTTCCGTAGGTTGAAAATGGCCATTAAAAACACCTTCCTGCGGATGCCACACCCCGCAATCTTCAGTAATTGGAATTACCTCATTGATTTCGTCTACATTGAGATCACCGCCGGTACCGTAATAACTTTTCAGCAATGGAGAAACAGCCTTATACCAGCGTTCTAGAACACCCTTTTTACGAGGATCTGCAGGGTCAAAGTTGATTCCCGATTTTGCTCCTCCAATTGGAGGGCCCGAAACCGTAAATTTCACCTCCATGGTCTTTGCCAGGGAAAGCACTTCATTTTGATCCAATCCCACACGCATTCTGGTACCACCACCGGCAGCTCCTCCCCTAAGAGAATTGATTACCGTCCAGCCTTCAGCATCTGTTTCTGAATCCTTCCAGTTAAAAACAATTTCAGGTTCTTTATTCTCGTATACTTTGAGTAATTCTTTCATTTTTGGATTATTTTGAAGCAAATATAAAAAACTAAGCAGGCTCTATTCCGAATTTGATAAAATTTTCAGGGTTCGTATATACGTCCTGAAGAATGATCCATTTTTGCCCCGGTGACTGAAGACAGGACATTTATTTCTCCTCTTAATTTAAGCGCACCCAGAAGTGCAAATATTAAAGCCTCTTTATAATCTATGATTTCTTTCTTCGGAATTACAAATTCACCATCAGAATGTGATCTAAATCGTTCAATTAGAAAACTATTAAAAGTGCCGCCACCAGTTAGAAGTATTTCTGAAGTTGAAGCATTTTTCAAACATGCAGCGATCTGTATTGCAATATGCTCACTAAAAGTTCGAAGAATATCAGGTATTTCCATGGAGTAGGAATCGATCAAAGGCAACACGTATTTATCTACCCATTCTATTCCAAGTGACTTTGGAGGAGCCTTCTGAAAATACTTGAGAGCATTTAGTTGCTCCAGCAATTCTAAATTTACTTTTCCGGTTCTGGCCAGTTTGCCATCCTCATCAAAATTTTTACCAAGGCTGCGCATGTAATGATTAAGCACCGTATTTACTGCACAAATATCGTAGGCTATTCTTTGTCCCTTTACTTCTTCGGAAATATTGGCAAAACCTCCAAGGTTGATACAATATNTATATTTACTGAATAATATTCGGTCTCCTATTGGAACCAGCGGAGCGCCCTGACCACCAAGTTCTACATCCTGCACTCGAAAATCGCAGACTACAGGAACGCCGGTTAGAGTGGAAAGTTTAGGTAAGTTTCCTATNTGGAACGTCAAACCCCTATCTGGCCTGTGTTTTACAGTGTGTCCATGACTACAGATCGCATCCAGAAGATCAATGTCGTACTTAGCAATAAACTTCAGAATAACTTCAGAGAGATATTTCGTGTAATCCTGATCTAAATCATTCAATTCAGCTGGCTCTAGATGGGAAGAATTCTTCAGTCTGTTCAGCCATTTTTCAGAATAAGGAATAGTTTCAAAATATATGATCTTGAAATTCGTAGCATTGCTGAAGCTCAATTCGGTAAAAACAAGATCGACGCCATCCAGAGAGGTGCCAGACATGATTCCAAGTAATCTATACTCGTTTTTTTTCATATTCGTAAAAATACTCAATATCAATTGAATTATAGATACCAAAAAGCTATCTTTGCCCTCCAAAAATCAGTTTTTTATAAATTTCTTTTCACATGGATTTTAAACTTACCGAAGAACATATAATGATACGTGATGCCGCTCGTGATTTTGCAAAGCANGAGCTTTTGCCGGGTGTTATCGAGAGAGATGAGAAGCAGGAATTTCCGAAGGAGCTTATCAAAAAGATGGGTGAACTTGGTTTCCTTGGAATGATGGCGTCACCAGAATATGGCGGTGGTGGAATGGATACCATTTCATATGTGCTTGCGATGGAGGAACTTTCAAAGATCGATGCATCAGCTTCAGTAATGGTATCAGTAAATAACTCGCTGGTTTGCTGGGGGCTTGATATCTTCGGTAGTGAGGAGCAAAAAAAGAAATATCTTTCTAAACTTACTACTGGTGAAAAATTAGGTGCTTTTTGCCTTTCTGAACCAGAAGCAGGTAGTGATGCGACTTCACAGAGAACAACGGCTATAGATAAAGGTGATCATTACATCCTTAATGGTACTAAAAACTGGATCACCAACGGTAGTTCAGCCGACTTTTATCTTGTGATCGCTCAAACAGATAAAGAGAAAAAACATAAAGGGATCAACGCTTTTATCGTTGAAAAAGATTCTGAAGGTTTTGAAATTGGACCTAAAGAACAGAAGTTGGGAATTAGAGGAAGTGATACACATTCTCTGAATTTCAATGATGTAAAGGTGCCTAAAGAGAATAGAATTGGTGAAGATGGCTTCGGATTTAAATTTGCCATGAAAACACTTTCTGGTGGTAGGATTGGAATAGCGGCACAAGCACTTGGAATTGCAGCAGGAGCTTATGAGCTAGCCAAAGATTACTCGAAGCAACGTAAGGCTTTTGGAACAGAAATTTGCAATCACCAGGCAATCGCCTTCAAACTGGCAGACATGCATACTCAAATCGAGGCGGCACGTCATCTGGTTATGAAAGCCGCATGGGACAAGGATCAGGGAGAAAACTATGATCTTTCAGGTGCTATGGCGAAACTTCACGCATCCAAAACCGCGATGGATGTTACTGTTGAAGCAGTTCAGGTTCATGGAGGAAATGGATATGTAAAGGAATACCACGTAGAACGATTAATGCGAGATGCAAAGATCACTCAGATTTACGAAGGAACTTCTGAAATTCAGAAAATTGTGATCTCAAGAAGTATTCTTAAGGACTAAGTTCTTCGGAATTTTATAATGCAAAAGAGCAGCCAACTGGCTGCTCTTTCTATTTTTGGCTGATTATTAATTATCTCCGTGCAGAAACCACATTTTTACTGAACACTTCTCTGTCGGTAGCAACTCTAAGAATATAAACCTGATTTGCTTTCATTCTGAAATCTACAGCTAATTCAGTTCTATCTCCTTTCGTTACTTTTCGATCTTTGTAAGTTCTCAATAATTGACCTTTAAGATCATAAACCTGTATAGTAACATTTGAAGTGTATTCAAAATCATATTGTACAGTTAACCTTTCTTTGAAAGGAACAGGAGAAGCTTTGAAGCCACTTGTTACCGAAGAGGAATTCTTGGCTGGCTTACCTTTTCCTGGTCTTGTGTCTTCCTGATCCGCACATCCTTCTGAAGGTTCTGATGTTGCTTTAGATCCACCAAGTGTACAACCGGCGTTGTTCAATTCATCCAAATAACTACCAGCTGCGCCAGCATTACTGAAATTATCCTGAACATACACTATCAACTCAGCCTCAGTAAGGATTTCGTAGTTCACGTCACCATTACATATATTTAGTAATGCAGCTACAGATTGTCTACCTAGATTGTAGATTCCGCCACCACCCTGATTCAGCACTTCCAGCAAGGTTTTACCCTGTAATTGTGAAGGAGTACTATTTCCAAATACATCAGAATACAAGGTGCAGGTTGAATAACAAGACCATCTGTCGGTATGATTTTTCCAGTAACCTAAAGTACATCCCTGGAAATTTTCACATATTGGTTCTTCCAATCTAATCTCAGTTCTTCCGGAATCACAGCCATTATCGCTTAAACCGAAGATAACATAGTCACCTGGAGGAAGATCAAATCCCGCTAGGGTTTGTTTTTCTTCATACAACACAGTTTCACCACTAGTAATTCTATAGGTAAAGAATTCTGTATCGATATTAGAATTTACTCCAACTCTTATCACTACATTACCCAAACCAGTATCACAATCGGGTTGAGTTATTGTTACATCAAGAGGGAAATTAGTTGCAGGTATTTGCTGAATTTCTACTTGTCCAGAATCGCTCACACATCCATCTTCACCAAATTTGATTACAAAATCATGAAGCCCTACTGAAAGTGAAATGGCTCCAGCATATAGATCAAAGGATAATCCATCATCAAAACTTATATAAAGATTCTGTGGATCACCTAAGAAAATAAAGCTTCCATCACCACCAATACAATCTGCAAGCTGGGTTTGAGTTTCTGGAATCACTATTTCATCAGGTTCGGAAATAATAATACCATCAATCGCTAATCCACATTCATTAGCATCTGAAACTACAATACCATATTCCTGAGGAGTCAAACCACTTAGCATCAGTACTCCAAACTCATTAAAATCTCCATGTTCTGAGGTATAAGGAGGTGTTCCTCCAGTCGCTGTGAAAGTAATACTTCCATCATCAAATCCTGGGCAAGACACATCTTCTACCACAATCTGGACATCAAGAATGTCTGGCTCTGTGACCTGAATATCATTCAGATTATAGGTACAACCATTAGCGTCAGTGATCATCACTGAATACGTTCCCGCAGTAAGACCTGAGATGTCCTGGGTGGTCGCATTATTACTCCATAAATATGTGTAATCTGGCGTACCGCCACTTACACTTATATCGATGGATCCATCAGAATATCCATTACAACTTACATTGGTTGTAGCGTCCACTTCGGCTTCAAGGGTAGAAGGATCTTCTATTTCTATATTATCGATCGTATCCGTACAACCATTAGCATCGGTCACTGTTACTGAATAAAGTCCTGCAGCCACCCCGGATAAATCCTGAGTAGTCGCATTATTACTCCATAAGTATGTGTAATCTGGTGTCCCGCCAACAACACTAATGTCAATAGCGCCATCTAATTCTCCATTACAAGTCGCGTTAGTGAATGATGTCACACTAACTACCAATTCGTCTGGCTCACTGATCTGAATATTATCNATCGTATCCGTACAACCATTNGCATCGGTCACNGTCACTGAATAAGTTCCGGCAGGTATGCCTGAGATATCCTGTGTAGTCGCATTATTACTCCATAAATACGTGTAGTCTGCTGTTCCACCACTCACGCTGATATCAATAGCGCCATCAGAATCTCCATTACAACTTACATTGGTAGCGTCATCTACTTCAGCCATTAACTCATCTGGCTCTGTAATCTCGATACCATCTATCGTATCGGTACAGCCATTGGCATCGGTCACCGTCACTGAATAAGTTCCGGCAGGTATGCCTGAGATGTCCTGTGTAGTCGCATTATTACTCCATAAATACGTGTAGTCTGCTGTTCCACCACTCACGCTGATATCAATAGCACCATCAGAATCTCCATTACAACTTACATTGGTAGCATCATCTACTTCAGCCATTAGTTCATCTGGCTGTCCTATTTGAATATCATTCAGATTATAGGTACAACCATTAGTATCAGTGATCATCACTGAATACGTTCCCGCAGTAAGACCTGAGATGTCCTGGGTGGTCGCATTATTACTCCATAAATATGTGTAATCTGGCGTACCGCCACTTACACTTATATCGATGGATCCATCAGAATATCCATTACAACTTACATTGGTTGTAGCGTCCACTTCGGCTTCAAGGGTAGAAGGATCTTCTATTTCTATATTATNGATCGTATCNGTACANCCATTNGCATCGGTCACCGTCACTGAATAAGTTCCGGCAGGTATGCCTGAGATATCCTGCGTGGTCTCACCATTACTCCATTCATAGGTGTAGTCTGCTGTTCCGCCACTCACACTNATATCGATAGCTCCATCAGAATCTCCATTACAACTTACATTGGTNGNATCATCTACCTCAGCCATTAACTCATCTGGCTCTGTAATCTCGATACCATCTATCGTATCGGTACAGCCATTGGCATCGGTCACCGTCACTGAATAAGTTCCGGCAGGTATGCCTGAGATATCCTGCGTGGTCTCACCATTACTCCATTCATAGGTGTAGTCTGCTGTTCCACCANTCACNCTGATATCNATAGCNCCATNAGAATNTCCATTACAACTTANATTNNTNGNATCGACCACTTCGGCCATTAACTCATCTGGCTGTCCTATTTGAATATCATTCAGATTATAGGTACAACCATTAGTATCAGTGATAATCACTGAATACGTTCCCGCAGTAAGACCTGAGATGTCCTGGGTGGTCGCATTATTACTCCATAAATATGTGTAATCTGGCG
>FUFK010076749.1_pt1 | contig 12110 bp, 7 predicted proteins | sample 1021851 | NCBI WGS metagenome assembly FUFK01 (sample SAMEA51879418, study PRJEB19060) | metagenome
AAATAGAGATGATCTTGATGATGGAGGTTCTGCATTTTTTGCAAAAACCATTGATGAGGTCAGACTTAAAAATAATCAAACATCTATTGAGGTCTTAATTCCTGATTTTAAAGGTAGTAAAGAGGCGATAGATAATATCATTAATGCCAATCCTGAAGTATTGAATCATAATTTAGAAACTGTTCCACGCCTTCAAAGAGAAATAAGAACAGCGGCATCCTATGGTCGTTCTCTAGCTCTACTTCAATACGCTAAGGAATCTCATTTTCTTGGAAAGACCAAAACTGGTTTAATTGTTGGCATGGGTGAAAAATTTGAGGAGGTAGTAGCCGTACTTAAGGATTTATCTCAAATCAATATAGATATTGTCACTATTGGACAGTATTTAAGACCTACTCAAAGACATAGATTAATTGATAGGTACGTATCAGAAGAAGAATTTGAACAATATAAAACTATCGGCCAAGAGCTTGGTATCCCACACATTGAATCAGGTCCTCTTGTAAGATCTTCTTATCACGCAAAAGATTCCTTTGCCTCTGTTTGATATACAAATATACTTAAAGCAATGTTTGACAATGTAACAAAATCTATAAGAGTTCTTTCTGCTGCTGCTGTTGAAAGAGCAAACTCTGGACATCCTGGTATGCCACTAGGTATGGCGGATATTGGAGTTGTTTTATATAAAAACTTTTTAAAAGTTTCAAATAAAAATCCTGACTGGATAAATCGGGATAGGTTTGTTTTGAGCGCAGGACACGGTTCAATGCTTCTGTATAGCCTTTTACACTTCAATGGATTTGATATTTCTTTAGATGAAATAAAAAATTTCAGACAACTAGGATCAAAAACTGCAGGACATCCAGAAAAAAATTCTGAAATTGGAATTGATACAACTACAGGACCTCTTGGACAAGGATTTGCAAATGGTGTTGGTTTAGCAGTAGCTGAGAGGTATCTATCCTCTGTCTTTGGGGAGGATATTGTGGACCATCATATTTATGGGATTGTTTCTGATGGTGATTTAATGGAAGGTATTTCAACTGAGGCAGCAGAACTAGCTGGATTATGGAAACTTGGTAAACTAATTTACTTTTTTGATGATAACAACATATCTATTGACGGAAATGTTACACAAGTATCATTAACTAATCAAAAAGAGAAATTTATTTCAATGGGATGGGATGTGCTTGAAATTGATGCACACGAAGAAAATGAAATTATTGGAGCAGTTGAATCTGCAAAAAATGTAACTAATAAGCCAACATTGATTATTTCAAAATCAACAATAGGTAAATACGCACCAAATAAAGAAAATACGAGCGGAGTCCACGGTTCTCCACTAGGTCAAAATGAGTTCGAGCTTTTTTTAGAGAATATAGAGTTTTCAGGCGATCCTTTTGATCATGATTCAGAAATTTATTCATATTTTGATGAAAAAAGAGAGGAAGATAATTCAAAATATGACGAATGGAAAGCTAACTTAGAATCTAAACTTCAATCTGATAAGAACTTTAGGCAATTGTGGAACCAGTTTAATAATTTAGAAATCCCAGAGGTTGAATTGGAATGGTCAAGTGATGAGGCTTCGAGGGTTGTCGGTGGGAAAATTTTAAAGGAATATGGTTTATCAAACAAATTTATTATTGGTGGGTCAGCAGATTTAGCTGCTTCAACAAAACAAATTATAAGTGACAATACCTTTGGGTCAAATAATTATGACGGGAACAGCATTGAATTTGGAATTAGAGAACATGCAATGGGAGGAATTGTTAACGGTCTTGCATTACATAGTAAGTTGATACCATATGGGTCAACTTTTTTAGTTTTCTCTGATTACATGAGGCCAAGTATGCGATTAGCATCTTTGATGAAAGTTAATTCTTTATTTATATTCACTCATGACTCAATTTATCTTGGAGAAGATGGGCCAACACATCAGCCTGTTGAACATTTAATGTCGTTGAGGCTCATACCAAACCTTGATGTTATCAGGCCAGCAAATAATAAAGAATTAATTCACTCTTATAGATTTGCACTAGAGAAAAGAGATAATCCTAAAGCAATAGTTTTATCAAGACAGAATATGAAATTTTTTGATCACGATGTAAGCTATAAAGATTTTCAAAAAGGTGCTTATGAATTTATGCCTGGTTCAGACATTACTTTAATTGCAACAGGTTCAGAACTTGAACTTGCGTTTGAAATAAGTACGAAATTAAAAGATTTATCTGTCCAAATAATTAGCGCTCCAATTTTAAATAGATTAAATGAAGAGAGGCTTGAATCATTAAGTCTTAATCAAAATATTTTTACACTTGAGTTGGGAAGAACAATAGGTTGGGATTCGTATATTCAGAACATTAAAAAATCATTCTCAATAGATTCTTTTGGTGAATCAGCTCCAATCGATCAATTAACTGAAAAATTTAACTTTAGTGCTGAAAAAATAGCTACTGAAATAAGAAGTTTTTTAAATTAACAACCTGTATACGATTTCATAGCTGCTTTAGTTCTTGTTCCTGCAACTCCATCAGGAATCAAACCAACTTTTCTTTGAAATGCTTTTATGGCTTCTCTAGTGTATGATCCCATCTCACCATCAATAATTCCGGGATTAAAGCCATTATTTGCTAAGAATGTCTGAACCCCTTCAACGCTATCAAGCTTTGCTCCACTATTATTTCTTGCTTTGCATACGTTTCCAGATTCACAGCCGGTGTAAGCTTTCATTCCAGCTTTAGTTTTATTTCCAACTATGCCATCTGCATACAGACCGGCTTTTTGCTGGAATGCTTTAATAGCGGCTTTTGTTTTTGGTCCAGATTGACCATCTATAGGCCCTGGGTTNAATCCATTATTTGAAAGAAATTGCTGTACATCCAATACTGAATTTATAGTGATTCCAGAATTGTCTTTTGGCACACAAGCATCATTTCCTGCATTAGGATTTGAAACAGCTGTTTCAGCAACATTCTGAACTTCTCCTCCAGATGGTTTCCAAGCATTATTAAATGGTGAAGAGTCGAATAAATTAGTTGAAATTAAGGATTTACCTACAAGCTTATCAATTATGTATGAGGCTTCTCCGATTGATATTTTTCTACTTGGACAGAATTTATCACTTATTGAACTGCAAGCTGGTATGACATCATTAGCTGCAAGAGTATTAATATCACTTGTCCATTTGCTAGCACCTTCATCAGAGTATTTGTCTACTGATCCAGATAGATTTGTTGTTGTTCCAGCATTTATTGATCTTACTAGCAGACAAGCAAACTCATCTCTAGAAACAGTTTCTTTTGGTAAAATTTCAAATGGGCTTCCAAAACACACTTGCATTCCATAATATGGCAAACCGTTAATTGCAGATTGATAAATACTTTGATCATCGTCGCTGTATGCATTTGGAGAATCTTGAGGGATTCCTCCGACAACTGTAACAATTGCTGCTGCCTCTTCTCGAGTTAGTGTCTTTGCCTGACAACCCGAGGAATTTCCATCACATTTATTTATTACACCTGCTTTTGCAAGATAAGATAGTCCTGCACTAGAGGTTGCATATTGTGCTGTTTCTCCAGCAGATAAACTCTCTGATGCTCCATTAGCCCCCGAAGATGTATTAGCCTGTACAGGGCCTACTGCGAGATTTGAAACATCAGATGTACTTGACGTTTTAAAATAATGAGATCTGAATCCTAATTGAGATTTAATATTTCTTCCAGATTTTGTTACAGACTTTGCTGATCCATTTTTGAATCCTTTCATAGTTACCTCTAAAGCAGCACCTGATTCTGCTACAGATGAAACATAAATGTCTGTAATAGCATCAAAACATGGAGTATCACCACATAATATATTTTTAGAAAGTTGGTATGTATTAAAGTCAAAAGACCANGCAGCTTTTGAATTACCAACTCTATTATCAATTGACCATGGGTCATCAACAGTTTTTAGATATGGCCATGGTGTAGCGGACCCAAATCCGACCACGTTGGTATTCGTCTTACCCCCGGTAGATGATGAATAGAATGCTTGAATAACTGAGCTTCTTGTGTAAGAACCATCATAAGTTATTACTTTCCCAGAAGTATTATTTACAGCTTGAACCCAATTAGGTCCAGAAATCTCTTTAAGATAGCCGTAATAATATTGGCTAGAAGCAGTAGAACCTATATGGCACCAACAGTAAGCTTTTTGTTTTTCACTTAATCCAGCATCTACATTTGTGGATGAAGCTGGAATATTTTCATCAAGATAATGAAAGACAGCATAGCTTCTTCCAACAAGAGCTTGTGCTTCCAAGGCTTTTACATTCCAATGTGAAGGCATCTCTGCCAAACCATAAAGATATTTTTCAAGATTCACAGCCAACACAACATGAAAACCAGATGATACATTTTTTGATCTTAATTTTAAGATTCCGTGCTTGTGCTCACGGGGTCCGACTCTTATTCTTCCACCATCAGACCATTTAACACTCATGTTACAACTTGCTCTTATTTTTGGTACAAGTGGGTGTCCTGTCAAATAACATTCACTTCCACTATTAATAATATTTACAGTCGCTCCACCACCAATTTTTAATGGACCCCAAATTGATTCGCACGGACCATCAGCAGTTGCGTCAGACTTTATCTTATTTATCAATTCATCATCAATAGCTCCTGTTTGACCTAAGCCCACAGATGATTGATAATTTCTAATAGCATTTGCTGTCCTGTCACCATATGCTCCATCTATAGGACCGGGATCATATCCTCGTGACGTAAGAAATAATTGCACACCAGCCGTGTTTGATAATCCATCTTGACATATATTTAAAGTCGGCGGGCTAGATGAGGGGAGTGTTGTTAAAGTTATATTTTTCGCATTTCTTGCCAAACCAACCCACAGCGAATTACTACTTGATGCAATTTCAGGTGAGGAAAGGGAAATATCTCCCAAATTCTTTACATTCGTACCCTGAAAATAATAACTTACGACTTCATCCGAACTACAAGAACTTGTATTACTACAAAATTGAGCACCTAACTCTGTTAAGCCTTTTGTTCCATACTGGCTTAGGCCAACACCATGTCCCCATCCGCTTCCTGTAAACGTAAATGAAACTGTGCTGTAACTTCTCATTGCTTGTCTTGTTGCTGGACCAACAACTCCATCAGCAGTAAGACCTACGGTAGCTTGAAAGCTTTTAATTGCTGATGTTGTTCTTCCACCAGACCTACCATCGATTGGACCAGGATTAAAACCATTACAGTTTAAAAATGTTTGTATATCTTTGATTGAATTTAGTGGGGCAACGGCATTTTCTGCACAACTTATGTTTACATCGTGTCTTATAATTGAATGAGTGTGAGAATTTGAATGAGCTTCAGTCTGTCCGACAAACACCATAAAAATACTGCCCAAAAAGAGATGTAGTAAATATTTGAAAATGCCCCGTAACATTATTCTATTCTAACCCACCATTCATGATTTATTTAATTTAGAGACTTGTTTTCCATGATTTATACATCTTAATTCCAAANAAATATGTCAAGAATAAAGCAAAAATCACATATGTNACTGGAAATAATTNNCCCTCTAGTTCAGGATATAAATTTGGTGAAAGGAATGTTATTGACAAAAATAAAATTAATCCTACTAACTTATTTGATTCATAACCATGAAGAGCTATAAAGCTTAGGATTGAATACACACCTAAGGATATGAAAAAATTCAAATTTAGGTTTAAATCACCCATTCCGAAGCTGAAATTTGTTAAGTAAATAAAACTGAATGATATAAATAATGCTTTTAATATCTTTAGCTGATTTATATTCTTTAACATATATTGTTATTGTAAAAGATATATGGAATTGAACCTATTATGTTTATATTTTACTTATATTTTGCATTCCCTTTCTCCTATATTCAAATATTCGTATCAAGCCAAGAAAAGGCTTCAGTATATTATTTATCTCTATAATTTCGACTGTAGTTTTATTAAATTTTAGTATTTTAACGATTCTTGGAACTATTTTGTTGATCTGTACTTTAGTAATAAATAATAAAAAAATACATCCCTATTTTTATGGTTTAAGTTTCACTTTTCTAAACATTGAAATTTTTGAAAAATTAAATTTTGGTATTTTCGATTTTGTTATCGACTATCTCTTTCCAATATCTTTAGTTAGTGGGGTCTTTTCTTCTATGATGATCGGTCATTGGTTTTTAGTAGATCCTACGATATCAAAAGAAGGTATGAAAAAAATTGCTATTACAAGTACTATTCAATCCCTAATTCTTACACCACTTGTTTTTTTTGAATTCATAGGACAAGACATTGAAAATATATTTAAAAATGTAATCTTGATTCTCTTTCTATCTACAGCAATTTTATCTTTTGCTTCTTACAAATCATTGGATGAAAAATCATATACAGGAGTGATGGCTTCAACGGGATTGAGTTATTTATCCTTAATTGTTTCACTGGGAGCTTCTGGAGGTCTTTTACTTTTGTCCTAGGACTATATTGATAGTAATGANAATATATACTAAAAAAGGAGACAAAGGTGANACNCGTATGCTGTTTGGGGATGCAGTTTCTAAGGATGATTTAGCTCCTGATGCATATGGATCTGTTGATGAACTTGTGGCAGCNCTTGGTTTAATACGAGCTGATAAAGAGTTACCTATTGAAGTTCAAGAAAATATTTTAAGGATACAAAGAGAATTATTTATAGTTGGTGCTGAATTAGCGACTACAAAAGAAAATAGAAAAAAACTTGAACCTGATAAAACTTTAGTTGAAGAAAAAATGATTTTACAGCTTGAAAAGGATATTGATTTTCTTGAAGAAAAAAATGGAATTCCAGAATTTTTTGTAGTTCCAGGTGAAAATGATATTTCTGCAAAATTTGATTGGGCTAGGGTAGTTTCAAGAAGAGCTGAAAGAAAATGTGTAAGATGGCAAAAACACTTAGAGATTAATGATTCAGAAGTAGTTGTATATTTAAATCGACTATCTGATCTTTTATGGATGCTAGCAAGAGAGTTTGAAAATGATTGGACACCAAGCAAATGAAAATTGACATATTATTTCTGAATAATGAAATGAACGGTCATGAAGAATACCTAGACAATGAGTTGTTTAAAGAATATTGTGAAACACATTCTTTTGAGGGCAAAAAGAATCAGATACTTTCAGTTCCACCATCATATTCAAAAAGTGAGAATTTAACATTTCTCGTTGGCCTTGGTGAAAAGAAAGAAGATGTTAATTTTTATGACTTGGGGAACTTAATTGGATCAAAAATTAATTCCGATGCAGAAATTAAATTTTTGAATAATGAAGGAGATGCTAATTTAATCGTTGACGGAATTTTGTATGTTCAATATAAATTTAATAATTATAAGTCTGATGATGATACTTCTATGAATAATATTACATTCCAAGATATTGATTCCTCAGAAAATGAAATAAAAAAGCATTCAGTTTTTTGGGTAAGAGATTTAATAAATACACCAGCCTTAGATAAGTCACCAGAGGAATTTATTAATAAGGTAAATGAATTAGTTGACTCATCAGGAATAGACGTTGATGTTTATGATCAAAAGTGGCTTGAAGAAAATAATTTTGGTGGTGTTTTAGGAGTTGGAAAAGGTTCTGATAGACCTCCTTATTTGTTAGTTGGCAAATACAATCCAGAAGCTAATTATCAAGTATCTTTGATCGGAAAAGGTGTGCTTTTCGACACAGGAGGATACTCATTGAAGAGTCCTGCTGGAATGGAAACAATGAAAACTGATATGTCAGGAGCAGCTAGTGCATGGGGTGTTATCAATATAATTGCAAGAACAAATCAGGACATTGGTCTAACAGTTTACACACCGATTGTAGAAAATATGGTTAGTGGATCTGCAATAAGACCTGGTGATGTACTTAAAACTAGAAATGGTAAAACAATTGAAGTTATGAATACTGATGCAGAAGGAAGATTAATTATGTCTGATGCTTTGGCATATGCAGCTGAGACTAACCCAGATTTAATTTGTGATATCGCTACTTTAACAGGGGCTTCCTATGTTGCACTTGGCTTAGATATTGGTGCTATTTTTTCAAACAACAGTGATCTAGAAAAAAAATTCATTGAATCTGCCAAAAATACTAATGAAAATTTTCATTCCCTTCCATTATTCGACGGATATAGAAATCTAATTGATTCAGATCTGGCAGATATGAAAAACACTGGTGGAAGATTTGGTGGAGCAATTACAGCCGCACTTCTTTTAAAGGAGTTTATTGGTGAAAATGACTGGATACATTTGGACATAGCCGGTCCAGCACGCTCAGATAATAGAAAGGGTGCAACAGGATTTGGGGTTTTGTCATTATACGAATTTTTTAAAAATTTAGACTAGTCTTCGTTTTTATTTCCAACAATAAATGAAACTGTGTCGCCGGTAGATACAGTTCCACCTTGAGCTATATTAGTTCCTATGACTTTTCCTTCACAATTAACTAANTCGGTTTCTTCNAATGTATTTTTAAGGAAAAGTATTACATTTGTCTCTCTCATAAATTCCTTAACTAAACTTTCTGCNTNATCGATTGTGTATTCACAAGGTGGTAGATTTGGAAGATTTCCAGTAAATTTTTTACCTGATACCTCAAGAATGACTTCTGTACCCTCAGGCATTTCAACACCAATACAGTCGTCTTCGTCTTCAGAGTTATTATCATTTTCATCTAAATCATTGAATTCTTCCTCACGATTACAATTTTTAACATTTTGTTTTAGGACTAATCCAGGTGCTTCTTCTGAGTCAATGAGATTTATTGTTGGAAGAATATAACCAGAAAAAGCAATTTCTTCTGCATCAAGAACGTTTAATCCAACTAATTCTGGAATTTCTATTTTAGGAACTTCATAATATCTATCAATATCAATAGGATCTTCAGGCCATTCTTGAATAGGTAAACCCTCAACGACCTTTTCCATAAATTCTTTCCAAATTGGTGCAGGAACTCTACCCCCCGAAACATTTTTAATGAGCTCACCATTAATCTCTACATTAGTAAGTGGTAATTGTTCCTCAGCAAAACCAACCCAAACTGAGGAAGTATATTGAGGAATGAATCCTATGAACCAAGCTTCTCTAAAACCTTGGTGGGTACCTGTCTTACCAGCTATGGGTCTATCATCTAAAACTGCCCTTGTACCAGTTCCAATTTGAGCTGCAACCTCAAGTGTTTTTCTGACTGCAGCAGCTGCTGCTGGATCTGGGATACTTGTTCTAGTAGAGACAATATGTTTATAAAGTAGTTGTCCATTTGAGTCTTCAATTTTCTCTATCAAATATGGAGGTGCTAATTTTCCATTTGTAGCAAAGGAAGAATATGCTGACGCTAATTCGATGGGTGTAACAGCTCCAGCACCAAGAGTTAAGGAAATTACTGGCTCAAGTTCAGAGGNGATACCAATTCTTTTNGCTGTACTAGCAAGTTTTTCTCCACCAATTTCTGATGCNAATTGAGCAAAAACAGTGTTGATTGATCTTCTNGTAGCTTCNTCGAGAGATACCATTCCNGATGTATCAAGTAATTTTATAGACCTATTGTATTCNGATTTATCTTGGCATGGTTTGAAAATATATTGNTTCTCAGCTTCAAGATCAATTTGTNTTAAGTTATTNTGTTCGTCAATTANNANTTCATCATTAACNANNGTTTGATTTTCTTCTGTTTCAATATTCTCATTATNNGNATAAATNATTGGANTGCCCTCNTCATCAAATTGATTNAATACTTTTCCTATTTCTANTAATTTGTCACTTTCTTCNTCAATATCATCAAGCCCTTCGGCTAAAGGAAATTGCTCTATAAAGTCTTTATTTTTNATTTCATCTATATGNGTTCCAATGCATTGAAGTTCAATCGCACGGTCTTGAGCAGCAATTTTATTTATGTATCTGTCAGCTGTTATCGATGTACCATAGTTTCTTACAACCCAATTTGTTCCAACTCCATCAGGAGCACATGGATATCCACAATCAATTTCAGTGGGAGATCTCGAGTCTCGATGACTGTATAATTGCGAACCTGTTTCTAAAGCTGCAAGAAGTGTAATTGGTTTAAAAGCAGAACCTGGATTTCTTTTTCCTTGAGTAGCTAAATTGTATTGTTCTTCATCAAAAGGAATTCCTGATGCCATTACTTCAATTGCACCTGTAAAGTTATTTAACAGTGTTATTACCCCTGTCGGTTTTGGTTCATTTTCCTCTTCAGAATCCACATCAATTGAAGATGGAACCCATTTGTTAAGGACTGAATTTGCATGCTCTTGCAATGCGAGATTAACTGTTATATAAATTTTTAAACCACCACCTCCAGTACAACTTGTATCGTCAGACGGGCAACCAAAAAGTTTTTTCTTTCTTTCTTCTTTTGTATCTCCTAAAAAGGCAAACTGAGGGTCATTGAGTAGTTGCCTTTTCACTTCAGCTGATACGTGCTCTGCATTGTTTTCGATAGTATTTGGTTCTGATATGACAAGAGGGGCCAACTTTGCTGATCTATGTTGAACATCAACAATGAACCCTTCTTTAAGCATTATATCTAATACATCATTTCTTCTTTCAAGAACTCTTTCAGTATATTTTCTTGGATTGTAATATGCAGGACTTCGGATAATCACAACCAAGGTTGCAGCTTGGTCTAATGTAAGTTCAGACACCTCTTTATTNAAATATTCGAATGCTGCAGATTGCAGTCCATATGCACCTGACCCCCAATAAATAGAATTGATGTAATACTCTAGAATTTCATCTTTTGTGTATCTTCTCTCAAGCTCAGCTGCTACAACTGCCTCTGCTACCTTTCTTCTTATTGATATTTCATCTCCAACAAATGACTGTTTTGCAACTTGAGAAGTTATTGTTGATCCACCTCTAGTTACTCCTCTTAAGTTATCAAGAACTGCACTTAATATAGCGATAAAATCTACACCTTCATGTTGGTAATAGTTGCTATCTTCTGCTGCTAANAAAGTATTAATTACAAATGGAGGAACATCAGCTAACTTAATTGGATCNCGATTTAAACCATCATGTANNTCNTCAAGAATNACANNGTCGCTTGTAATAATTATTGATGGCTCTGATAANGATACAAAATCTAAAACCATCCCTTCAGCTCTTGGAAGAAATCGATCCTCTAGTTCATATACTGTGCTCATTGCAGACTTAAAAGGAAGGAAAACAAAAAACCCTATCCAACCGGCAACTAGGAGAGTAGAAATTATTATTATTATCCCAACAATATATCTAGTTCCAAATCTTGATTTTGATTCAAGTTCGTGAATTTGTGCCATGAAAAGATTTTAGTATTCATAAAATTCAACTTTGCACTAGTCGAATTTATTAATTTATATGTAGAATTAATTAACTATGGAATATTCACCTGGCCTAAGAGGAGTAATTGCTGGAGAAACTAAAATTTCTACCGTCGGAATGGAAGGTACCTCTTTAAGATATCGTGGTTATGATGCAATAAAGCTTACAGAAACCCATACTTATGAAGATGTTGCGTCCTTAATAATTAACGATAATCTAAACGGTTCTGATTTTACAACTTTTTTTAAGCATTATTACACAGAATTGGATGGTGACAATGATGTTAATAATCTTTTCAAACAAATTAAATCAAGACTCCACCCCATGGATGTTATCAGAACAATTGTTTCCTATATTGGCGAATCAGAGAAAAAATCTGATTTAGAATTAACAACTCAAATTTCTGCAGCTGTAGCTTATGTTATAGCAAGCTACAACGAGAACGATACAAGCGAATTAGATGACGAGTATACAGTTGCTAGTTCTATGTTGAGTAATGATGCATCCAACGATCAACTACAAGCCCTAGATGATATCTTAATTCTTTATGCAGAGCATGGATTTAATGCCTCAACTTTTGCTACGAGAGTCACAGGTTCTACAAGGTCAGATCTAACAAGTTCAATTGTCTCTGGAATAGGAACATTAAAAGGAGAATTGCATGGTGGAGCAAATGAGCGAGCAGTTGAATTAATAAATTCATTTCAAGATGTTGATGAGGCAACATCAGG
>FUFK010040765.1_pt1 | contig 12108 bp, 9 predicted proteins | sample 1021851 | NCBI WGS metagenome assembly FUFK01 (sample SAMEA51879418, study PRJEB19060) | metagenome
ACATTTTCTTCTAATTGCGCTGGAATTTTAATTCCATCTAAAGGATCAAATAAATTAAAGCCTGTATTTACCAAATTTTTTCTAAAGCTCGCTAGATAAGTTTCAACGTTTGGAAGGTTTGATGTAACTTTTAAATTTCTTATTCTTTTTTCATACTTTGTTTCAAAATCTTGTACAGCTTGTTTTACTTGTGTAATGTATCTTCTAACTAAGGCCTCCATCTCCTCTTGATTATCACTTTCAACTAAAGTCTTTCTATCCTGACCTCTAATAAATATATCTGTGATAATTGGATTATTTTCATATAAAATCATTACATAATTTTCATCTAAACCAAATTCTAATACTGCGGTTAAATTTGAGTCTTCTATTGATCCAGAAATCTGATTGATTTGGTCAACTGCAGATTTTAATGCAAAACATTTAACATCAATTATAACAGCATTTAATCCACCCTTTTTAATTATGTCTGTGTAACTATTTATATCTGCAAGTTTCGATGCAACAAATAAAATATCCATAGTATTTTCTGTTGGATTTCTATTTATAACTTGATGGAAAATAGAATAATCATCTAAATTATCTGTAAGTTGAACTAAATTTTCCCAAAGAGAATCTGTTTTAACAGCATTGTTTAATTCTTCATCTGTCATTAATGGGCTGGTTACAACTCTTATAATTGCGCTAGTTACAGGTATTGCTATTGCAGCATTTGAAGTTGCAATCTTCGCCTTTTGAAGGGCAACTTTAAGTTCATCTCCAATTTTATCAGGATGTTCCAAAACAGTCGAATTTTCTGGTAAACCTTCAAATTTATGAGTGTAAAATTTTTCTAAAATCCATTGATTAGCTTTGTTTGCTGAAATTTGAGCTAAACGAATTTCGTTAGTTGTTAAATCTACTCCAACAATTTCCTCACCCTTTACGGATGATTTTCCTAACCTATTTTTTATTAATTTTTGAAAAAAATTTTCCTTTTTTTTTGTAGGCGCTTCTGGAGTTACACTAGGAGCATCTTCAGTACCTTTTTTTTTAAATAGATTAGCTAGTGGGTTTTTCATTCTTTATATTCAAATCAAAGTTAAGTGTCTTTATATATAAAACATTTTAATATTTAAGTATTTAATTAGAAAGAGGGGTTTTAAAGGCTAAAACAGTGACTAATTTGGGTCAAATTTAGAAATACTATATTAGAAAACAACATTTTATAGTATCAATTAGTTATGTTTGAAAAATTAGAAGATTTAGCAAAAAATAATAAAAAAATTTCCGATTTTCATATTAGAGCAGGCTCTCCATTAGCTTACAGGCAAACAGGTGAAATTATAATGGTCCAAGATGTAATGGTTACTGCTCAAGATTTAAAAGATTTGTTATCTATGAATTGTAACGAAGGAGAGTTGGAAAAGTTTGAAACTACTCATGAACTTGATAGTGCTATAAACTTAGGAGGGTTAAGATTTAGAGCAAACTTTTATAAAACAATAAATGGACCCGCTTGTGTTTGTAGAAGAGTAGAAAGTAAAATTCCAGATATGGAACAATTTAGCCTTCCACAAGTTCTTTATGATATAATAGATATGCATAAAGGTTTAGTTTTAGTAACCGGCCCTACTGGATCAGGAAAATCAACCACACTTGCTGCAATAGTAAATGAAATTAATAAAACACGAACGGCAAATATTATAACTGTAGAAGATCCGGTTGAATTTATTCACAAAGATAGCAAAAGCATCGTTTCTCACAGAGAGGTTGGAAAACAAACTCAATCTTTTGCTGCTGCACTAAAAGCAGCATTAAGAGAAGATCCAGATGTAATTTTAGTTGGAGAGATGAGAGATTTGGAAACTGTAAGTTTAGCATTAACAGCTGCTGAAACAGGACACTTGGTTTTTGGAACATTGCACACTAGTGGTGCGCCAAGCACCATTAATAGGATCATCGACGTATTTCCTCCTGAACAACAAGCACAGATAAGAGCACAAATTTCAACTTCATTGAAAATGGTTGTTACACAGAGGTTGTTTAAAACTAAGGATGGTCAAGGAAGATGTGGTGCATTTGAGGTAATGAAGTGTACACCACCAGTTCAAAACCTTATTCGTGAAGCAAAGATTCACCAAATTCCAAGCATAATGCAAACTGCGGTTAGAGAAGGAATGATTACGATGGATAAATCAATTCAAGAACTTGTAACTTCAGGAAAAATAGATGCTAGCGCAGCAAAAGCGGAACATTAAAGGGTTTAGTTTAATAGAACTTTTGGTCGTACTTGCACTTATTGGTGTAGTAGCTGGAGTGGGTTTTCCTCAATTTTCAAAATGGAGCAAAGACAGAAAGATAAGGTCTCAACACGAAAAGATTGGAACATATCTTACATCAGCTGTTAGTCATGTTGAAAGAGGAAGTTATCCTTATATTCAAATTAAGTTTTCTATAGTTAGTAAAGAAAATACAGTAATGGTTACAGGTTTGCCGCAAGAAAAATTTTCATTCCTTTTAAATCAAGGTACTGATTTAGATTGTTCAGATGATAATTTTAGTAATACTAATGGTGGAATAGAATTATTAAATGAAACTTTGTCCGATAAAATTGAAATTTTTCCATCTATAAATGATGACAAAAAATTTTTTTCTATTTGTTTTTCTAAAGGAGGAAAATATTTCAAAAAAACTGGTAATGCCGTTGGAGTAGGAGTAGGACCTGTTGGTTTTGAAAGTTTAAAAACTCCAAGCTATAACTATATCGTTATTTGTTCCTCTGGATCAACTTGCGATCCAACAACTCCAGCTCTTGACAAATTCACATATGGNATAAAATACTCAAGATTTGGACTAATAGAAAAATATAAATGGAGCGAAGTTAATGGTAAGTGGAATAGCAGATAAAAGCAGAAAAAGACTATCCGAAAAAGGTATTTCACTTTTAGAAGGATTGGTTTCCACTGCTATTATTGGCATAGGTTTTATTGCAGTTTTTCAAATGGTTCAGTATTCGGTCAGATCTATTGATGTTTCTGGTGAAAGAACTAAAGCAAATTATATTGCTGGTACAATTGCAGAGGATATCTATGCTTTTAAAAATCAAGAGGCTAGTAACAAAACATTTATGGACTCTCTAAAAGATACTGAATGGAAGTCAGATAAATGTGAAGCAAAAAGTGCACACACATTTACAGACTCAACAGCTGACGTTAATATTCGTAAAAAATGGTCTTCAAGGGTATCAAAAAATTATCTTAAATGTGTTGATGATACTGATAAAAAAAATTTACAAGTTATTCAGCTGTGTCACAGTGGTTGTACTAAATCAAAAAATTTATATTTTGATAAAATGTACATAGGTCGAATGGAAATTAATATGCAAAAAGCTACTAAGAAAAAATATTTATATTTTCAAATTAAATAATGAAAAGAAAATTTAGAAAAATTGCTGGTCTAACCCTAATTGAAATATTGATTGCAATAGTAATTTCAAGCTTGATGATGCTAGCTATGTTTACATCTTATACAATTGTAAATAGCACTTATCGACAAGTAACAGATCGTGCGAAAATTTCACAAGCTGGTAGAGATTTAGTTGGTCAAGTTTTAAGAGAAATTAGAATGGCAGGTTTTAAATATCTTAACGATGATATTGCTGCAAACGATGAACATAATCCTATTAAAATAACATCTGGAACTGGTTTAGGGGGGACGTGCGATAAGTTAGAAATTGTTTATGGTGGTGTAGACTATGATAAAGATAAACCTGACGGACAACGATATACTTTTACGAGATATAAAATAACTTATGAATGCGAAAAATCAGATACAAACAGTAGGTGATGGGTTTAAAATACTTAAATCAAAACATAAATGGCAAACCGGATCAGGATGGACTATCGCCCCAAATGGAAAATCAGATAGTACTCTTTATGAGCGGGAAGATGTTTTAGATTATGTACAGGACTTTGTATTTGTACCTCACGACGAAAAAGGCAAAATAATAACAAGTTCTTTACCTTATGCTCCTGACAAAAGTAGAGCCTTAGATGTTAGAACTGTTGATGTTGGTTTAATTTTAAGATCTACAAAAGAGTTTTANAAAAAAGATANAAAAGCANNTGGNGTAATNAGAAAAATTGTTTCTTTAACTAGTGGGAGAGATATTGCTGAGGAAGATAAATATTTAAGAGATATTATAACAGTAACNGCNAATGCTAGAAATGTAGGATTAGANTAATGAAAAANAATAATGAANANGGTTTTGCATTAGTTCTATCGCTGGTTTTATTAATGGCTATGTCCTTAATGGGNGGTGCTTTAATTGTAATTTCTGCAAGTGACCATCAAAGCAACAACATAAGTGATGANTATCAACAAACATTTTATGTNGCAGANACAGCTNTGTNTGANGGTGAAAANTATGTAATTAATCAATTTTTAGGTCCTTACAAAAGCGATGGATCAAGAGATACAACAAAAAGAAGATTGTTACCAAATAATGTTAAAGATGACGGGACTCCAGTTAACTTATTTAAAAATGTAGTTTCAGGTACCCCAAATTTACAACCTTGCTTTAATAGTTTTCAAGATTTAGATCAGCAATCTTTTGTAAGCGTTAAAGGCCCTCCNCCAGCAGATCAATTAAATGCAACTCATAGCGATGTAAAATTTAGCCAAAAATACTANGANTTTTTGACTNGTANTGTTGTTAAAAATGACGATAAAAANAGAGTNGAAAAGTATTATTTTCAGTATTTCTTAACCCAAGTTGGATCTGCTCCATTTAAAGGATATGGCACAAGTATTAAAAAAGATGCAACAGACTCTGGTTCAGATGGTATGGCATATAGGATTTATGGTTGCGGTTTATTTGCACCTGATGGGGTTAATAACCCACAAATAGTTGTTCCACTTGAAAGTACTTTGATACTTCCGAGGTAAAGTACCCGATTTGAACAACTAAATATCAATAATTCATTAAAATTTAAGGTTTTCAGACTTTGTCTCACTATTTAATTCTTAAAATTTCCCTTAATATAAAGAGTAATGAAAATTAATTTTCATAAAATAATATTTTTTTTCCTAGGTATATTTTTACTCAATTTTTCAATTGTTGAAGCTAAATGCAAATTCATCATGGATTTAGGTGGAAGATACATAAAATTTCACGAAAAAAAATATGGTCCCCTACCCGAAGATGATACTGGTTATGCTGAAGTTGAATTTTTAGCTCCAGATCTTTGTCCAAACGACAACTTTGATGATAACTTTATAATCAGACATATTTTTTTAGATAAAAAATTAATGGCTATTCTATTTTATGTGAATAACTCTATAGATAATTCTGCAACTGAGAGTATGAAGTTGATGAATTATGCAAAAAGAATTTACGGTGATTTTGATACTGGTGGTAATCCTAAATATTTTAACAATTTCCATACCTGGGAAAGAGTTAGAAAATTTATAGTTTACGAACGAAATCTAAGTCAAGAAACATGGAGAGAGGAAATTTATATTTCCAATGACAAGTTCTGGGATCAGCTTAGTAGACACACAAGTTTAATGGAGATGGGTGGAAATCCAGATGAAGATGAAACAAATTAAAATATTAATTGTTAATATATTTTTATTAACTTGCTTAATAATTTCAAATTCGTATTCAAAGGCTTTACCTCCAGGATCAGGAACAGCAGATGTTCCAGCTAACGTCTTAATTTTGTTAGACAAATCTGGAAGCATGTCGTGGTCGTCTGTTACTGGTGCAAATATAGGTGTTCCATATACCGTTACACCTATATCAAATACTGGAAATTATATTACTCATAATGGTAGCGTTTTTACGGGAGTTAATCATTCAGCCAATGCCAAAACATCTATTGTAAAGACAAAACAATCCTATGCAATAAGACGAAGTTCAAATCCTGAGTGCTCAACCTATTATAGTTATGGCAAAAATGTTTTATATCATAATAGTGAAATCTATTTTATTGGAAAAACTCATCGGAGGGGCAATTCAACACTTTGTAAAGTGAACACTACAACAGCTACCGTTACACAAATTAAAAAGTTTTCTAATCGATATTCTAAATTAGGTATGCAAAAGCATGACAACATTATCTTTGCTATAGATAGTTACAATAGACAAATTTTTATTTATGATACATCAACAGGACGTTCAACGAATTGTTCTACTAGTTCTACACTTAGAGATGTTATAGATAAGTCTTATAGTGGTTTAGGTGGCAAAATAAACTTTACCGTTGATGCATCAGGTAATCTAGTTTTTTATCATGCAAAAAATAATCACACAACCTCTGCTCTTGTAAAATTTTCTAGAAGTGGATTAAATTGTCCAACTAATAATCCATCGCTTACTAAAACAGGATACGTGCATGAATTGTTTAATAATATAGCAATGGTAGCTCATCCATTCAATGATGATATTATTTATGCTTTAGACAGAAGCAGTAGATTAGTTAAAGTTAATTTTAAGACAATGCCGTATACAATAGAGAGAGTTGGACGTAACGGGAGAGTAAATGCCCAGAATTATAATCCAACTTCAAAAGCTGCTATACGTTTCGCTCGACCTAGAGACATAAAAATTGATACTGATTTAAATAGAATATTTGTAGCAGACAGCGATAATCGAATGGTTCAAACTTTTGGTCTTAGTTTAAATTATCTTGATCACTCGGGTTATGCTGTAAGACGAAGCAGAATGGCAGGAGCTCAAGAAGCCATTCAAGCTATTGTAACAGATAGTAGTTTAGGATCCTCAGTAAACTTTGGATTTGGATACTGGTCACATGATGCATCAGGTACAATTTATTATGGTTACAGACAATACAATCGAAATTATAAGAGATGTAGTACTTATATTGGAAATCCTTCTTGGTTAACACGTAATCACTGGCTAGTTAGACGTAACTTATGGTGTTATAAACCAAATCAGGCAGCTGCTGGATATACTAGTTGGAATACATCTAAGGATGAAGCTGTGCCTTGTGACAATCAAAATTGCTTAAAGATCAAAGTTAACAGAGATGGTGCGAAGAAAATTAATCAATATATAAGATCGGTCAGAGCAGGTGGAGGTACAGATGCAAATACTTGGGCATCCATTGCTAAAGATTATTATTTATCTAAGGATACCCCCATTGATAGCAATAGCCCTTGTCAAGGGTCGTATGTAATCGTAATCGGTGATGGGGATTGGTATAATCAAACTCAAGCTGTTGCTAAAGTCAAAGATCTTTTAAAAAAAAATATCAAAACTTTTACAATAGCTTATGGAGGAAGTGTCAGAGGGTCTGGTTTGCGAGCATTTAATACAATTGCAAAAGAAGGAGGCACCGATCGAGTTATCAAAGCAGACACACCAGATCAATTAAAAGCACAATTAAGTGCTGCAATAAGATCAGTGATTGCCACAACACAATCCTTTACGGCTCCAGCGATTACAGCAAAAGTAAATCAAGGTGGTTCATTATTTCAAGCACAATTTAAGTACCAGAAAAATATGGAGTGGCGAGGTACTTTAACTAGAACTGCAATTTCAGCAGAAGGTGACTTGGATGATTTAGATAAAAAAAATTGGAATGCAAGTCAAGTAGTGCCATCACCTAATGCAAGAAAAATTTGGGGAATAATTCCAGGCACCGATTACAAAACAGATTATAATAATTATGTAGAGAGTAACTCGTCATTAATTAAAGCTCAATTTGATTTGTTTGGACTTGAGGTTGGAGATTACCATAGAAAAACTCCTAAAGTAACAGGCGTGACTGGCAATACTCGTTGTAGTTCAAAAGGAGATAGCACGTCTACTATTGCTGATGGAAATGCTGATGATATCAAAGGGTTAATAAATTTTTCAAGAGGGACTGATTATTTTGATTACGATGGGGATTGTAAATTAAAAGGTGAAAGAGTAGCTGCACCGTATATAGATAAAAACGGAAAAACTATTTTTGGCAGAAAAAATTATTTAGGAGATATTTTCCACTCTGAAATGGTAGTTGTCGGAGCACCATCTGCAGATACTTCGTTTACATCTCAAAATCAAGAATCCTACTGGAGATCAATAAAAGGATATGATGCTTGGGCAAAATCTTTAGCAGGAAGAGAAGAAAGAATTTATGTAGGGGGTAATGATGGTATGTTACATTCTTTCGATAGTGAGACTGGAAAGGAGAAATGGGCATTTATACCTCCATTTGTAATGTCGAAATTGCCTTTACTGGTTAACGAAAATTTAAACAATGACCTTGCACAACAAAAAGGTGGAACAAATGCCATTTACGGAGTTGACGGATCACCAGTTGTCCATGACATGTTTTTTAAAAGCCCACTAGGCACTTCAGAGAATTGGCACACGATTTTAATGGTACCTTATGGAAGAGGTGGTAATGGATTTACAGTTTTAGATATAACTGACCCTGATAAACCCCTTCATTTATACAGTGTTTATAACGATCATGTTAGAAATAAAGTTTATGTAATGAACCATTTAGATGCTTTGTCTGAATATGAATATATTGACGATACTTATTCCATAGCAGAATTAGAGGAAAGTATTGCTGTTCAAGATAACTATAATAATGACAACAACATTAATGACGAATGTAAATCAGATACAACCACATCATGCTATGAAGGAAGAACTTGGACTTTTCCTATTGCGGGTTTATCAAAATCTGATTTTATAATTTCACTTAACAATAAAAATATACCAAACTTTACGGTACAAGCTTCATCCTCTGGTAAAACAGAAATCACACTACCAACTCAAATATTTTATCAAGCAAATGGTGACAGAGCCCAATCAACAGATACACTTGTTATTAAGTTAACAAATGCAGCAATTAATAGATTAAGTATTAACTTGCCAGAGGAATACAATTATAAAGAATTGGGAGAAACTTGGTCAGCTCCTAGAATATTTAGATTACCGACTGATGGTCCAAAAGATAAAAATATTCAAGATGATGTTTATGTTGCTGTTATGGGAGGTGGATATGGAGGAAGAGACGATGGAGTTGGATCTGCTTTATTTGTGATTAATTTACAGGATAATGCAACACCAGGTAAAGTTGAAAAAGTGATTGAGGTAAGAGACAATCCATCGATAGATATTATTAATTCTATTCCAGGAAGTCCTGTTGTAATTACTGCGGATACAAGTAGAGGAATTAAGTATACAGGTGCTTTAGTTTATACAAATGATTTTGAAGGAAAAATTACTAAATACAACCTAACAAACATGGAAGATGATGGATCAAGAAATCCTATAAAATTGTATGATCATACAACATTGTTAAGTATTGATGCGAGTACGATAAACGGACGTTATCAATATCATTCAATGGACGCTGGGATTGGAAAAACTTCAAAAAATATGTGGTTATTCTCTGGAACAGGTGATTATGAGAGACTAACTTATAGAGATACTAAATTAAATAATATTATGTATGGTTATAGAGATACTGATTTTCCTTTATACAAAAACAGAAATGATGCTACAGCTGACTTATTAAAACTTGATAGATGCAGCAATACAACTAACGACTCGACAAAAGTTGATTGTCCATTAACAACAAATAAATTTGGTAGAAAATCAAGAGCTAAAAAAGATCAAGGCTGGTTCATTGAGTTACCGAGTAGCCAAAAAATTACTGCAGAACCAACCCTTTCAAATGGTCTGGTTTATTTCCCAATATTTGAACCATCTCAGTCTGCTAATAAATGTAGTTTGGGTCTTGCTTTGATTTGTGCTGTAGATGATGAATGCGGAACAAATGTATCAACTCAATTAAATGGAAATAAATCTCTAAAAAGTCAAACAATTGATGGAAAAGTTTATGCCGGCAAAACTTGTAAGGCTGTTGGATTAGGAGTTCTTTCAAGAATAGTTGTTTTTGCAAACAAAATGTTTGCAAACATTGCTGGAAAATCAACACAATTGAAAGAAGACTTAGTAATTATTGATAGTGGTATGGGAGATGTAAGTAGTTTTAGAAATTCTTGGAGAGAAGGAAATTTNTAGTTTAACAANTTTTTAANCTTATCTTTCACTTTATCTTTAGTTTGATTTATTTCTTCTTTAATTTTTTCTTTTATTTTGTTTTCATCAATATTCTNTAGTTTATCTATGGCGTTACCANTATTGCCAGATAAAACCTTATTTTTTGCAGATTTTACNGCTTTATTGAATATGTCTTTTAGNATTGTTTTNTANTCCTTGCTATCTTTTGTGTTTCCAACATTTTCAAAACTCATGTCTTTTAGACTAATCTGTTGATTTATATTTAGTTTNTCAGAATTTGCAGAAATTTTTNCATTTTTTATATCTAATTTTTTAATTATNAATTCTTTNGAGCTAGATGAGCTACTGTTGTTACCTTTTGATATATTTTCTTTTAAAGNTTTTACATTGTCNTCNACTTTTAAACTTTTATTTAATGTGAAGAAATAATTTATATTGATCCCATCAATAATTATTTGATCGATTTCAATTTTATCGCTAAATATGGATGAAGTATTTAATTTTGCGAAAACCCTATCAATAATTAAAAGTTTTCCTGGAAAGTTTTTATTTTGTATTTCAAGTTTTTCNATTTCTGCTCCNCCTCCTAAATATTTTACTTCTAAACTTTGTATTTTTACATCTGTTCCAAGAGTANTNGATAGGTTGCTTTCTANAGATCNTTTAATAATTCCATCTCCTACAAACTCCACTAGAAAATAAATTAAAACTGAAATTAAAATAATGATTGAAAATGCTTTTTTCATTTAAAATTATTTTGATGACATAAGAGTTCTCAGAATTGTTGTCAATTGAATATTTTTATTTTTATACCTATAATTTTCATATAAATTAAANAAAGATTGATATTTAATCTTATATTTTGATTTAAGTCTTTTGATTACTTCTTGATGCGTATCAGAATTTAAAATTCTGCTTTCTTTTTTACTCACTAAAATTATATATTTGAAAGTTATAGTAAAAAAATTTGCCTTATTAATTTTTAAGATTAATTTAATTATAATAAATATTAATATTGGTGCGAATATCCAATATAAAATTTTTGAAAATTTAAAATTAATCAAATCGTTTATAAATGATTTTCTTTTATCATCATCATATGACAACAAATGTTTTGTCCAAATAAAATCTACATAATTAATGTAGTAACCAATATTTGTAAAAATATCTAAAGTAAATTTTGAGCTACTTACATCTTCCTCTTCGTTAAACATATTATTTAAACTATTCCTTATATTTTCACTTGAAATTACAGATGTTGGATCCACTCTGACCCAACCCCTTCCATCTAACCAAACTTCAGCCCAAGCATGAGTATCTTTTTGTTTAAATTCGAAAAAATCNCCAACTGTATTTAATTCTCCTCCATAATAACCAGAAACTATTCGACTGGGTATGTTCGCCAATCTTGCAAGTAAAACAAACGTACCTGCAAAATATTCACAGTACCCTTCTTTGTTTCTAAAAAAAAAATCTGCATAACTATTTTGTGAATTATTCTCAGGACTTAAATTATAGTAATAAGTCCCATCAGCAAATGTATCTAATATATAATTTAAATAATCTTCGTTAGTTCTTGTTGGTTTATGAGTTTCGACCCAACTTAATAATTCTCTTGATATCGTTTTGGGGACTAAAGAATAATAATTTTTTAATCCCTCACTTATTTCAAAATTGACATCATACTTTTCAAAAACTATTTTCTTTTTTCGATCTATTAAATCTGAACTTACAAAAGTTTGATTGAATAAATCTGCCTCAATCTTATAATTTAAACCGGATATTCTTGAATTATTTAATGAAGGAACCCATTTCCGTTTATAGGGCTCTAGTATTATTTCATAATTTTCATCAAGAAGATCAAAACTCTTTACTTTTATTGGGTTTTTATAGGTATTATACAAAAAAATTGGTGAAGACGGTCTCCAAGATTTGTCCTCTTCCATATAATCAAATATCTTAACTCTGAAATATAAATCTTCCTTTTTGTAACTTTCATTAACAAGAACAAATACTTTTTCATCCGAATTAGCGAAACTTTCAAATGAACCAAGGCTGATTGTGTCTGGTAT
>FUFK010054054.1_pt1 | contig 12106 bp, 9 predicted proteins | sample 1021851 | NCBI WGS metagenome assembly FUFK01 (sample SAMEA51879418, study PRJEB19060) | metagenome
TTTACACCTAAGCAAAATTTAAATATTCCTCCTTTAAAATACGAATATGTTTATAAATTAAAAAAAGATTTTCCAAATGAAGAGATTATTATCAATGGAGGAATAACTTCAGTAGATGAAATAAAACCTCATTTAGAAAAAACAGATGGTGTAATGATAGGAAGAGCTGCGTATCATACCCCTTATTTATTAGCAGATATTGAAAGAGAAATATTTAATAATGANNATGTTCCAAGTAGACAAGATGTAATTGANCAACTCATTCCTTATGTTAAAGAAGAATTAAAAAAAGGAACAAGATTGAATCAAATTATGAGACATACTCTTGGTTTATTTCATGGTCAAACAGGTGCAAGTTATTGGAAAAGATATTTAAGTGAAAACATGTGTGTGAGAGATGCTGATGTGAAAAAAATTGATCACATCATGGATAAAATTAAATATAACAATGTAGATACTAGAGTAGGACAGTCTGCTTAATTCAATTCTAACAAACGAATACAGTTATATTATTTTATTAATGGCTTTAACAGCTATTCCAGTAGGTTTTGTGGCTGGATTATTTGGTATAGGTGGAGGGTTGATAACTGTTCCTTTTTTATATTTTATTTTTGGTTCTTTAGAAATTGATCCTCAATATGTAATGCATCTTGCTGTTGGAACTTCTTTTGCAATCATAATACCAACCTCTACAGTTTCAGTTTTAACACATCATAAATTTAAAGCAGTTGATTTTGATATTGTAAAGAATTACGGTCTTTTTGTTGTACTAGGAGTGATTGTTGGAACTGTTTTTGCAGCTTCTCTAAAAACCAAATCTTTGGTTTTATTTTTTTCTATAATGATCTTATTTTTAGGAATTTACTTACTTTTAATAAAAGAAAAGGAGCAAAACATAATTGTTAAAATGAAATTACATTTAAAAGTAATTCTTGGTTTTCTTGTTGGGTTTATATCTGCTCCTATGGGTATAGGAGGAGCTGTAATGAATGTACCTATCCTTAAGTTTTTTGGTTATTCAATAAATAAAGCTATAGGAAGTGCAGCAGCCATAGGTTTTCTAATTGCTCTATTTGGAGCAATAGGATTTCTTCTTTCAGGAAGTTTTTTAAATTCTAGTCTTCCACTAAGTATTGGTTTTATAAACATACCAGCCTTTTTAATTTTTATACCAATCACAACTTTCATGGCTCGAATAGGAGCTAAAACAGTTCATAGTATTGATAAGAATAAAATTAGTAAGTTTTTTGGAATTTTTCTTTTAGTCGTTTCGATTAAATTTTTTTATGAATACTTGAAANTATAACAAGCAAAAAAAAGAGGTGACTTCAGTCTCCCTCCATCACCTCACAAATCCAAACTAAGTGATTCTTTAAATATTTAAGAACACTTAATAGTTGTAAATGCAATTTATTAACTAATTTAAAGCTAAACAATCTTAAGTTGTATTTAGTCTTAAAAAAAAACTCAATTTAGCCATACATAATATTTAGTGTTATTGTTCTAATTGATACTTTTAAAAATGGTTTCAATAAAAGACATTAATAAAAATATTAAAAAAAATTATTTGATCCAATAGATAAAACTAAAAATAAGTTTTCCACACTTTTAAAAGATTTTAAAAAAAACAAAGTTAAAAAAGATTTAGCATTACAAAAACAATTAGAAAAAGAAAAGAAAAGAGAATTAATTTTAGAAAAAAAATTAGCGAAAAAAGCCAAACAAGATGAATTGAAAGAAGAAAGAAAGAAACTTCTTTTTCAAAAAAAATTAATCATTGAAAATGAAAAACAAGAAAAAAAGAATGAAGAAAAAAGACAAAAGATAGAAGCTCAAAGAATTAAAATAGAACAGAAAAAAATTAAAGACGAAGAAACTAGAAAACTTAGAGAGGAAGCCAGAAAGCTTAAACAAGAAGATTTAAGGCTAAAAATGTTAGAGAGACAAAGAATTAGAGAAGAAAATATTAAAATTAAAGAGGAACAATTAAAAAATAAAGAAATTGAAGCTCAAAAGAGAAGAGATGAAAAAGAAAAAGAAAGACAAGAAAAAATAAGATTAAAAGAAATTGAAAGNAAAAATAGACTTGAGGAAGAACAAAGATTAAGAGAGGCAGCTAGAAAGTTAAAATATGAGCAAGAAAAACTTAAAGAAATGGAAGAAAGATTAAGAGATCTGGAAACTGAAAGACAGCAAGAAATTCAAAGACAAATTTTAAAAGAAGAGGCCGAGCAAAGAGCCAAGGAAGAAGAATTAAGAAATAAAGAAAAAGAACTTAAAGAAGCTGAACGTGAGAGAATAAATAAAGAAAATGAAAGACGTCAAAGAGAAAGAGAGTTGAAATTAGAGGAGGAAAGACAAAAAAGAATTGAAGAGGAAAACGAAAGGATCAGATTAGCTGAAAAAGCTCAAAAAGAGAGACTTGAAGAGGAAAATAGGCGAATGAAAGAATGGGAGAAAAAATTTGATGAAGAACAACGACTAAAAGAGGAGGAATTAGTTAGAAAGTTTTATAGCGATGAAACTCCTGAACAAGAAAACAATCAGGATGGTGATAATTTAGAAACTAAAGCTGATAACGATAATTTAGAAAATAAAANNGATGAAGATAATTTNAAAAATTAAATTTTCTGATCATATTCACCGACCTTACCTGTTTTTTGTAACAAATCGTCAATAAAATCAAAGATTTTTTTCTTTCTTTCATCTGATGTTGGGCTTTCAGTNACAATAACTAAAGATGGTTTGTTTGAAGATGCTCTTATAAGCCCCCAAGAACCATCTTCGAATGAAAACCTAACTCCATTAACAGTTAAAATATCATTAATAATTTGGCCATCTATTTCAGTTTTGTTTTCTTGTAAATTTTTAATTTGTTTAACCAGTTCTTCTACAACAATATATTTTTCTTCATCTTTGCAAAAAGGTGCCATTGTTGGTGTCTGAAATGTGCTAGGTAACTCCCTCATAATTTCACTCATTTTTTTATTTTGATTATCTAATAAGTGGCATACTTGAATTGCTGAATTGATACCATCATCATATCCAAAACCTAATGGTTGATTAAAGAAAAAATGACCACTTTTTTCAAAGCCTGCTAATGCTTTTTCAGTGTTTACTTTCCTTTTAATGTGTGAATGGCCTGTTTTCCAATAAATTGTTTCACAGTTGTTTTTTAATAAGATTTTATCTTTTGAGTATAATCCTGTTGATTTTACATCTACAACAAATTTAGAATTTTTATGTTTACTTGATAGATTCCTAGCTATCAGAAGACCTATTTTATCTGAAAATATTTCATTACCCTTATCGTCAATAACTCCAACTCTATCTCCATCACCATCAAATCCAAAACCTATATCAGCATTGTTTTCTTTAACTGCTCTAGCTATTTCATGAAGCATTTCTAGATCTTCTGGATTTGGGTTGTATTTAGGAAAATTCCAATCTAGAACACAATCTAACTCAATTACTTCACAACCAATGCCTCTTAAAATATCTGGAGCAAAAACACCCGCTGTTCCATTTCCACAAGCCACCACAGCTTTAATTTTTTTCTTAATTTTATTTTTACTAATTAGATCTCCTTTATAAATTTTATCAAAATCTTTTATTTGTTTCTCATTGCCTTCACCTTTTGTGAACTTTTCATTTAAGGTAATTTCTTTTAATTCTTTCATTTCCTCTGGTGCATGAGTTAGCCCTTTTTTGATACCCATTTTCACACCAGTCCAACCATTTTCATTATGACTTGCTGTTACCATTGCAACTGCATCTGCATCTAAATTAAATTGTGCAAAATAAACCGTTGGTGATAACGACAGGCCAATATCTTCTATATTGCATCCTGTAGACTTTATTCCTTTTTTAAGAGCGGTCTTTATTTCTTCGCTATAAGATCGGTAATCATGACCTACTATAATTCTGGGATTGTTTTTTTTTGTATGAATTTTTATTTGTGATCCTAGGCCCTTACCAAGATTCTCTATACCAGCTAAATTTATGTCTTTCTCATACAACCAACGGGCGTCATATTCCCTAAAACCATATGGGTCTATTTTTATGTTTTGATTCATTACCTATTTTCTTACTCTTTTTTTGTTAATTTCTTGCAAAAAAATTTATTTTTTTATTGATTATCATATTGTCGCGTTCTATAAATGTTCTGTTGTACAAAAGTTTATATAGTATATTTACGATAAACGCCTACAACATATAGTTGTTTTCGTACTAATAACAAAATATAATTAAGACTTATGAATAAGATTCTGTCTCAGGCCCTTAAAAAAGCTGTCTCTGAATATAGCCCAGAAGTTAAGGAAGTTTCTAAAATAAATAAGCCTGATCTTTTCTCATTAAATAATGAAACAGAATTATTTCAAAATGATAAAGGAATCATAATTAAAATTGATCGTTCAAAAGATGCTAACCTTACAGACTTTGGTAAAGCAACTTTAAAAGACAGATACTTGGGTTTAAACGAATCTTATCAAGATTTATTTGCACGAGTAGCAAGCACATATGCAGATGATAATTTACATGCTCAAAGAGTTTATAATTATATAAGTAATCTTTGGTTTATGCCAGCAACACCAGTTTTATCAAACGGTGGTACAAAAAGAGGATTACCTATTTCATGTTTTTTAAATGAAGCATCTGATAGCTTAGGAGGTATTCTTGATTTATGGAGTGAGAATGTTTGGTTGGCAGCGAAGGGTGGAGGAATTGGAAGTTACTGGGGTAACTTAAGATCTATTGGTGAAAAAATAGGAAGAGTTGGAAAAACTTCTGGAATAATTCCTTTTATAAAAGTTATGGACTCTTTAACAATGGCTATCAGTCAAGGATCATTAAGAAGAGGTTCTGCAGCATGTTATCTTCCAATTGATCATCCNGAGATAGAAGAGTTTATTGAAATGAGAAGACCTACTGGTGGTGATCCAAATAGAAAAGCATTAAATTTACATCACGGTGTTTTAGTTTCTGATGCGTTTATGAGAGCTGTAGAAACTGATGAACAGTGGGCNTTNAAAAGNCCNGCNGATGGNAGTGTTCAACAAACAATTTCTGCAAGAAATTTATGGATAAGATTATTAACTGCAAGAATTGAAACAGGTGAACCATATATAATTTATATTGATACNGTTAACAGACAAATTCCNCAACATCATAAGTTAGCAAATCTTACAGTTAAAACTTCTAATTTATGTAGTGAAATAACTTTACCAACAGGAATTGATAAAGATGGAAGAGATAGAACAGCAGTATGCTGTTTATCTTCGTTAAATTTAGAAAAATATGATGAGTGGAAAGATGATCCAGANATGATTAGTGATGTNATGAGATTTTTAGATAANGTTTTATCTGATTTNATTAATAAAGCACCAGATCAATTTAAAGATGCAAAATATTCAGCAGAAAGAGAAAGAAGTGTTGGATTAGGTGTGATGGGTTTTCATTCGTTTTTACAAAAAAATAGAATTCCACTTGAGTCAGTGATGGCAAAATCATGGAATAAAAAAATATTCAAAAATATTCACGAAAAAGTTAATCAAGCTTCTAAAGATTTAGCTGAAGAAAGAGGTGCATGTCCAGATGCGGCAGAGTATGGTTATAAAGAAAGATTTTCTAACAANACAGCAATAGCTCCAACAGCTTCGATTTCAATTATTTGTGGTGGAGCATCACCNGGNGTAGAGCCNATTGCAGCTAATAGCTACACACACAAAACTCTTTCAGGATCGTTCAATGTAAGAAATAGATATTTAGAAGAAATCCTTCAATCTCATGGAAAAAATGATGAAGAGACATGGTCTAGTATTACTACAAATCAAGGATCTGTTAATCATCTAGATTTCCTAACTGATTTAGAAAAAGATGTATTTAAAACTGCATTTGAGCTGAACCAAAATTGGATAATTGAATTAAGTGGTGACAGAACACCATTTATTTCGCAGGCACAGTCAGTAAATCTATTTTTACCAGCAGATGTTCACAAGAAAGAATTACACAAAATTCATTTTGATGCTTGGAAAAAAGGCTTAAAGAGCCTTTATTACTGTAGATCAAAATCAATTCAAAGGGCTGAGAATGTTAATGATTCAAAATCAACTGATATCTTAGCAAATGTTTACAAAAATAAATCAAACGAAAGTCAAGAACAAGAGTACGAGGAGTGTTTATCATGTCAGTAGCAGAAAATATAAATAAAGAAGCAGTTCAACCAAAAAAAAATAACAATGGTTTGTTAGTAGCCAACCCAGTTTATAAACCATTTAGATATCCTTGGTGNTACGATGCTTGGTTAACACAACAAAGAATTCACTGGTTACCTGAAGAAGTTCCANTNGGTGATGATGTNNGAGATTGGCAAAAAAATCTTAGCCCATCTGAAAAAAATTTATTAACTCAGATTTTTAGATTTTTCACTCANGCNGATGTTGAAGTAAGTAATTGTTACATNAGACATTACATGAATGTGTTTAAACCAACAGAAGTTTTAATGATGATGTCNTCNTTTGCTTCTATGGAAACAGTNCACATTGCAGCTTACTCACATTTATTAGATACAATTGGAATGCCAGAGTCTGAATATTCAGCTTTCATGAAATATAAAGAAATGAAAGATAAGTATGATTACATGCAAGGCTTTGATGTTAAATCTAATCATGACATTGCAAAAACAATAGCTGTGTTTAGTGCGTTTACGGAAGGTCTACAATTGTTTGCGAGTTTTGCAATCCTATTAAANTTNCCAAGACANAATAAANTNAANGGNATGGGNCAGATNGTNACTTGGTCNGTAAGAGATGAAACNNTNCATTGCAATTCAATGATCAGANTNTTNAAAGANTTTATNAAAGAAAATCCTGAAANNTGGANNCCNNAANTAAAAAAAGAANTTTATGAAGCNTGNAGAACNATNNTNNNNCATGAAGATGCNTTTATNGATTTAGCNTTTNANATGGGNCCAATGGAAGGNTTAACNGCNNANGANGTNAAANANTATATTNGNTTNATTGNNAACAGAAGATTANNTCAANTNGGTTTNGAANNAATNTATGATNTNNAAAAAAATCCTNTNNNNTGGNTNGATACTATGNTNAACGCNGTTGANCATATGAATTTCTTTGAAGGTCGTGCAACAGAATATTCTAAAGCATCAACACANGGTACTTGGGCAGAAGCTTTTAGTTAATNNTAAAATTATCTTTGATTTAACTGCATCACTTTTCNNTGCTTGCTACCTTTNTANCTAGCTAAAGGTCTNATAAGTTTATTNGCAGCNTGTTGNTCCATTATNTGNGCAGACCAACCAGTNATTCTTGAAATTACAAATATTGGNGTAAAAAAATCAGTTTCAAATCCCATTAAATGATAAGTAGGTCCTGTAGGATAGTCTACATTAGGATATATGTTTTTTTCTTTTATCATCACCCTTTCAACAATATCGTAAATTTTCTCAAATTTTTTATCTTTCTTAATTTTCGCAACTTTTGCAAAATATTTCCTCATGGTTGGAACTCTAGAATCACCTGATTTATAAACTCTGTGCCCAAATCCCATCACCACCTCTTTATTTTTCAAGGCGTTGTTAATCCATTTTAAGGCATTTTCAGGCTTTTTAATTTTGTTCATCATATGCATAACTTCTTCATTAGCTCCACCGTGAAGAGGGCCTTTTAAACTGGCGATTGCGCCTGTTATTGCTCCATGTATATCAGACAAACTGCTAGTGATTGTTCTTGCCGTAAATGTAGAAACATTAAAACTATGCTCAGCATAAAGAATTAGAGATACATCAAAAGCCTTAACAATTTCTTTTTGAGGTACTTTTCCAAAACACATATAGAAAAAGTTTTCAGCAAAAGTTAAAGTTTTTTTTGGTTTAATAATTTTTTTTCCTTTCCTTATTCGGTAAAAAGCAGCAAGCGCTGTAGGAGTTTTTGCAAAAATTCTTAGGGCTTTTCTCATATTTGCTTCAGGTGAAGAGTCAGTAGTCTCTTTATCTTCCAATCCCATTACACTTACAGCAGTTCGAGCTACATCCATCGGATGAGATTTTTTTGGCATATGCCTAATAATCTCATATAAATTTTTAGTTAACTCCCTATGATTTCTTTCTTCTTTCTCAAATTTTCTAAGTTCAAGAGTATTTGGTAAATCTTTATTTAAAATTAAATATGCAACCTCCTCAAATCTACAATACTCACATAAATCTTGAGCAGCATAACCCCTATAAGTAAGNGANTTNATNTCNGGCATTACTTTTGAAACNTCTGTTTCATCNACAACAATNCCTAGTAATCCCTTCTTGATATCATCACTCATTATTCATGTCCTTCCGTACTAAAATTATAAATTTTTTCATCCAATGAATTATATTTTTCATAATCAACTAATTCATAAAGTCTTTTTCTAGTTTGCATTNTATCAATTATATTGTTTTGGTGTCCATTTGCATAAATGTCTCTTAATCCATCTTCTACATTTTTCATAGCCAATCTTTGTGTGGTAACTGGATAAATCACAATATTGTATCCAAAATTTTCTAATTCTTTNTAGTTAAACAATTTAGACTTACCAAACTCAGTCATATTAGCTAATAAATATCCTGTTAATTCTTTACGAACTTTTTCAAAATCTTTCTCATCTTGAAGAGCTTCAGGAAATATTATTTCAGCACCAGCATCAATNTAGGCNTTGCATCTTTCNATCATTTTATCGATACCTTCAACACTCTTGGCATCNGAACGNGCTATAATTTTAAAATTTTGATCTTTTTTTGCTGNTACACATTCTTTAATNTTTTTAACCATNGCATCAGTTGAAATAAGTTCTTTATTATCAAGATGACCACATCTTTTTCTCTCAATTTGATCTTCTAAATGAACTCCTGTTATNCCAAATTCCTCAAATATTTCTATTGTTTCCTTACATGATTTAAATCCTGTATCTATATCTACTATTGTTGGAAGATTAGTAACTCTAGAAATTAAATAAGATCTTGTACTAACATCTTGCAGTGTTGTTAAACCAATATCAGGAAAGCCAAGATCATTAGCCATTACTCCACCAGATACATAAACTGCATCATATCCAATTTCTTCAATTAATTTTGCTGTCAGTGGATTATATGCACCAGGAACTCGTAATATTTTATTTGATTTTAATTTCTGGTCAAAATCTAATCTCTTTTGACTTGGTTCTTTTTCAACAAAGTGCATTAAAAAATTCCTTTTTTATTATTTTGTTTTAATTTGTTCTTTCTAACTTCAATATTTAATTTATCAAGCTGACCAGGTTTTAAATTTTTTAAATTTTGTACTGTTTTTAAAAAACGATCACTCTCATTTCTATCTAAAATACCATCGGTTAAAGTTAAAAATTTATTTATATAATTTTCTCTCTTAAATGGTCTAGCACCATATGGATGTGCGTCTGCTCTATCTAGTTCCTCTGTTATTTTTTTTCCATTATTAAGCGTCACTACTACTTTAGCTCCAAATGCTTTGTTTTTTGGGTTCGGATNGTGATATTTCTTTGTCCATTTTTTATCNTCATNTGTTTTTATTGATNTCCAAATTTTGATTGTACTTTTTCTATTAGCTCTGGCTTTTGTATAAGACCTGACATGATGCCAATCTCCATCTTCAAGTGCTACGGCAAAGATGTACATTATAGAATGATCTAATGTCTCTCTGCTTGCATTAGGATCCATTTTTTGAGGGTCATTAGCACCTGTCCCAATTACAAAATGAGTGTGATGACTTGTAAAAATATCAATTTTTTTTATATGGTTTAAATTAGATATTTTTGTTTTTAATTTTTTTGCTAGATCTATTAATGCCTGAGACTGATATTCAGCAGAATACTCTTTTGTATATGTTTCTAAAATAGCTTTTTTGCTTTCACCTTTTTTTGGTAATGGGACTTTGTATTTAGCTTTTTTACCATCTAATATTCTTGCTATTACACTATCCTCACCTTCGTATATTGGACTTGGGGCTCCTTCACCTCTCATTACTCTGTCTACCGCTTCTATCGCAAGCTTACCTGCATGTGCGGGAGCATAAGCTTTCCAACTTGAAATTTCTCCTTTTCTTGATTGTCTTGTAGAAATTGTTGTATGTAGCGCCTGTTGAATAGCTTGATAAATAGTTTCTGTATTTAATTTTAACATTGTTCCTAATCCAGCAGCCACACTAGGTCCTAAATGAGCAATGTGATCAACTTTATGCTTATGTAAACAAATTCCTTTAACTAAATTTACTTGAACTTCGTATGCAGTAATTATTCCTCTTAGTAAATCCAATCCACTTTTTTTATTTTGTTGGGCAACACTTATAAGTGGAGGGATATTGTCACCAGGATGACTATAATCAGCAGCTAAAAAAGTGTCATGAAAATCTAATTCTCTAACTGCAGTTCCATTAGACCAAGCTGCCCATTCACAATCAAATTTTAATTTCGAATTTACCCCAAATATAGTAGCACCATTTTTTCTAGAATGCTTTAAAGCCATCTCTCTAGATGAGATTACTGGTTTTCTATTTAACGAAGCAATAGCAACTGAGGCGTTATCAATTATTCTATTGATAACCATTTGAATAGCGTCTTTATTTAATTTAGCATTATCACTTGCTATCGCTGCTATCTTCCATGCTAGTTGTTTCTTCTTTGGAAGATTAATTTTTGATGGATATACTTTAACTGTATGTAATAACAAAATAACTCCTAATTAGTGATTTTGTTTTAATAGTTAAAATAAATTAATCAATATTAAAGATATTNAGATANNATTTTNTCAATACCTANAAAGTCTTTTATTAAGTGATTGTGATAAATTTCGTCTTTATTTTTTTCAGTATATCCGTCCTCTAATAAAATAATTGGTATTTCAGCTGCCTTTGCAGCATTTGCATCAGTTTCACTATCACCTATCATTATCGATTTTTTTATATCTCCATCTAGTATTTCAACCACAGAGGTAAGATGCCTTGGATCTGGTTTGCAATAATCAAAAGTATCTGANCCAGCNACATATTCAAAATAATCATAGATNCCAATTTTTTTTAAAAGATCATTTGATAANTGNTCTTGNTTNTTTGTACAAACAGCCATGGATATANTTTGATNTTTNCACCAATTTAAAAATTCTTTTACACCNTTNATAAGTGTACTTTCNTTTATTATATTNTTNCCATAAAAATCNACAAACTCAGTNACCATTTCTTTTTTNACTTTTTCATCATTTACTTTACCAAATTCNTTTTTTGCTTGNCCCCATATAGANCTNCCNATCATTGCNCCAGCACCNTTACCNACAAGATTTCTAATTTCNTCAGTTGATTTNGTNGGGTANCCAAATTTNTNCATAACATGNTTNTGNGCCCTCATTANNTCTGGNGCNGTATCAACTAANGTNCCATCTAAATCNAATAAAANTGTAAATTNTTGTTTCATTNTAAAAGTATTTTAAAGAAATAAATTGTGAATTAATCAATATGTATACTTAATGTAAATCAATTCTAAATGGAAGTTCTAAATCAAAAAAAACTTAGAGAAAAATTTATNAAGTCAGGAGTAAANATGATAGGNCCTGAAACTATTTTTTTTTCAAAAGANACNAAGATTGGAAATAATGTNACTATAGAACCTTATGTTGTTATTGGCTCTAAGGTNAAAATNGGGAATAANGTAATTATAAAATCNTTTTCNCATTTAGANTCTTGTAAAATTGAAAATAAAGTTGANATTGGTCCATATGCNAGAATAAGACCTNATACAATTTTAAAAGAAGGATCNAAAGTAGGTAATTTTGTAGAGATTAAAAAAAGTANTNTAGGAAATAAATCNAAAGTTAATCATTTATCTTATGTGGGAGATGCTCAAATTGGAAAATTAGTGAACATTGGAGCAGGCACAATTACTTGTAATTATGATGGAGTAAATAAAAATAAGACAAGAATTAAAGACAAAGTATTTATAGGCTCGAACTCTTCTTTAGTTGCTCCAATAACTATAAACAAAGATAGTATAGTTGGAGCCGGATCAGTAATTACAAAGAACGTTAAAAAAAAAATCTTTAGCACTAACAAGATCG
>FUFK010055973.1_pt1 | contig 12105 bp, 12 predicted proteins | sample 1021851 | NCBI WGS metagenome assembly FUFK01 (sample SAMEA51879418, study PRJEB19060) | metagenome
TGCTGAACAGTTTTTTGCTAGTGTCTATCCTACTATATCTTCTGGTAAGTCAACCAAAGTTATTATCATTTCTACCCCACATGGGATGAATCAATTTTATAAGTTATGGCATGATGCTGAACGTGGTGCTAATAACTATGTTGCAACTGAAGTACACTGGTCGCAAGTACCTGGCAGAGATGATAAATGGAAACAACAAACTATTGAAAACACATCTGAAGCACAGTTCAGAGTTGAGTTTGAGTGTGAGTTCTTAGGATCTGTTGATACTCTTATTACTCCAAGTAAGTTAAGAATAATGCCATATAAAGATCCAATTCAAGAGAATAGAGGTCTTGCAGTATATGAACATGTACAAGAAAAACATAATTATATAATTACAGTTGACGTATCAAGAGGAGTTGGTAATGATTACTCAGCATTTGCTGTCATAGATACAACCACAGTTCCATATAAAGTAGTAGCAAGATATAAAAATAATCAAATAAAACCACTCGTATTCCCAAATCTCATTGTAGATGTAGCAACTAACTATAATGGTGCATATGTATTATGTGAGGTAAATGATATAGGTGGACAGGTAGCAGATATTATACAGTACGATTTAGAATATGAAAATCTACTCATGGTATCCATGAGAGGTAGAGCAGGTCAACAACTTGGTCAAGGATTTTCTGGTAAGAAAACACAGCTAGGTATTAAGATGTCTACTGCTGTAAAACAGGTAGGATGTTCTAACCTCAAGGCACTAATAGAAGATGATAAATTAATCGTAGAAGACTATGATACTATTGCGGAACTTACTACATTCATACAAAAGGGTCAATCTTTCCAAGCGGAAGATGGATGTAATGATGACCTAGCAATGTGTTTGGTTATATTTTCATGGATGGCAATGCAACCATACTTCAAAGAAATGCATGACAATGATGTAAGACAGAGAATATATGAAGACCAAAGAGATCAGATAGAACAAGATATGGCACCATTTGGATTTGTTTCTGATGGATTGGAAGAAGACACTTTCAAGGATGCACAAGGTGATGTGTGGCAAGTCGCGGAATATGGAGATAAATCCTACATGTGGGAGTTTAGGTGAAGTTTCAAAAATATAAATAATCTTAGACAAACCCGATTGAACAGCATTTTCAGGAGTATATAAACATGGCAACTAATCAATCATCGCCAGGTGTAGTAATTCAGGAAAGAGATCTCACTACTGTCTCTACTATTCCTACAGCGAATGTTGGAGTTATTGCAGCACCATTTACAAAAGGACCTGTAGAGGAAATCGTTGAGATTACTTCAGAGAGACAACTTGCGGAACGTTTTGGTGAACCAAACGAAAGCAACTATGAATACTGGTTCTCTGCATCACAATTCCTAGCGTACGGTGGTCTATTAAAGACTATTCGTGTAAGTTCTAGCACATTGAAGAATGCTGTTGATACAGGTACAGCACCTCTAGTTAAGAATTTACAAGACTACGAGACAAGCATTGAAGAAGCATCCAACAACTTTTCATGGGTTGCTCGCACACCTGGTGATACAGGAAACTCAATTGGTATCTTCGTCACAGACGCAGGTGCAGACCAAATAGTTGTAGTTCCTGCTCCTGGTTCTGGTAACGAGCATGAGTTCGTTGCTGATGCTGCTGTTTCTGCTGCATCTGGTGCTGCAGGTAAAGTATTTAAGTATAGTATCGTATTAACAATTGACGATGTAGTTGGTTCATTCACACCTGGTTCAGCTACAACAATCACTATTGGTGGTTCTGCTGAGTCAGTCAATGTTCTTGCTTATGATGAAACTAACAAAAAATTAGAAATCGGTCTACCTAGTGGTGGTGTTACTGGTATTATTGCAGATAACCAAGTTATTACACAGGGTACAAATACTGCTAAGGTAAACGTCACAATCGAAAGAAAACTTCTTGTTGCTCTTAATAAGAGCAGTATTGAATTTGCTGCTTCTGATGTTATACAAGATACAAACTCAACAAATATTACTATATCATCAGTAAGAGATGAGTACACAGAGCGTGAGTATCTACCTGGCGTTAAGTGGATTAACGTTGCTCCTAGACCTGGTACTTCACTCTATGCAAATGGAGTTGGTGGATTCAGAGATGAAATGCACGTTATCATAATTGATATTGACGGTGGTATCACAGGAACTGTTGGTGCTCTTCTTGAAAGATACATTGACGTTTCTAAAGCATCTGATGCTAAGACATCTGTTGGAGAAACAAACTACTATGCAGAAGTAATTAAGCAGAAGTCAGAATACGTTTACTGGGCAGAGCACGAGTCAACAACTTTTGCTGCTACTGCATCAGCTGGTGATGGTGTATTTGGACAAACTGCAGCAAGCAGACAGTTCAATTTATTACGTAGTGCATCTGGTTCTGTAGATTATCCTGCAGGAATAACAACACTAGGTTCTAAGAACAACTCTACTTACTACTACAGATTAGCAGGTGGAGTAAACTACACAGTATCAGCAGGACAGTACACAATTACTAATACTGATGTAGGTAGTGCATATGAATTAGTCGAAGATCCAGAATCACAAATCATTGACTTTATTATCGCAGGTCCTTCTGGAACAAGTGATGCAAACGCACTTGCTAAGATTACATCTCTTGTAAACATTGCAGAAGAAAGAAGAGACTGTATGGTATTCGTTTCACCTCGTAGAGGAAACGTAATTGGAATTAGTAATACAACAACTATTACTACAAATATTGTAGACTTCTTTAAGCAACTACCAAGTTCTTCTTACTTAGTATTTGACTCAGGATACAAATACATCTATGACAAGTATAATGATGTTTATCGTTATGTACCTTGCAATGGTGATATCGCAGGTCTTTGCTTACAGACTAACGAAATATCTGAACCATGGTTCTCACCTGCAGGATTTCAACGTGGTGTACTAAGAAATGCAATTAAGTTAGCATACACACCAAACAAATCACAAAGAGATCAACTCTATGCAAACAGAGTTAACCCAGTTGTTTCATTCCCAGGACAAGGTGTTGTTCTTTACGGAGACAAAACTGCACTTGGATTTGCATCAGCATTTGACAGAATTAATATACGTCGTCTCTTCCTAACAGTTGAGAGAGTTATTAGTACTGCTGCTAAGGCACAACTCTTTGAGCAGAACGATGAGGCACAGAGATCACTATTCATCAATATTGTTGAACCATATCTCCGTGATGTACAGGGTCGTCGTGGTGTAGTTGACTTCTTAGTTAAGTGCGATAGCACAAACAATACTCCAGAGGCAGTTGACCGTGGTGAGTTCTATGCGGAAATATTCTTGAAGCCAACTAGAACTATTAACTATGTTCAGTTAACATTCGTTGCAACAAGAACTGGTGTAAGTTTTGCAGAGGTAGCATCATAATACCTCTCAAAATACTTTTTTGACTAAATATAAAAGACGGAGATCCTAATTAAAAATGGCACAAAAAGGAACAATTGATCAATTTAAGGCGAATGTCAAGTCGGACTTCGCTAGACCTAATCTATTTCAAGTAGATTTGGCATTTCCAAGCGAAATACTACAAGACTCAGACCTTGTTAACTTAGGTAAGTTTACTGTTCGTGCAGCAAACCTTCCAAGTTCACAGATTGGTGTAATAGAAGTTCCTTTTAGAGGAAGAGTTCTAAAGATAGCTGGAGACAGAACATTTGAACCTTGGACAATTACTATCATGAACGATAGTCAGTTCAAATTAAGATCCGCAATGGAATTGTGGGCAAGTTCAATCCAAGCATATAACGAGAACTTCACTTCTGCAGGTTCATTAGGAGATAATTCAGATAGTTCTGGATACTTCGCTGACATGACAGTTCATCAGTTAGCAAGAGATCTTAAAGATGGAGAGTCACCTAAGATTCTTAAGTCTTATAAGTTCTATAATATCTTCCCAAGTAATATCGCTGCTATTGATCTAGATTACGGAAACAATGATGCGGTTGAAGAATTTACTGTAGAGATGCAAGTACAATACTGGAAACCTGTAGGTGGGGCTTCAATAGCAAATTAAGCAGTTTTTGAAACCTGTATAAATATATCAGAACCAGATTTTAAATCGTAATGGCACAACAACTCTTTGGATTTTCATTACAAAGAGCGAAGAAGGTTCCGAAGGGACCTTCTTTTGTTCAGAAGGATAGTTTAGATGGATCGCAACCCATAGTTGGTGGCGGTTACTTCGGTTATTCTGTTGACTTTGATGGTACTATTCGTAATGATCATGAACTAATCACTCGTTATAGAGAGATGGTTCTTAATCCAGAATGCGATAGTGCAGTAGATGATGTAGTGAATGAAACTATTTGTGGAAACTTTGATGACGTTCCCATATCAATAGATTTACATAATTTAAAACAATCAGAAAAAATTAAGAAGTTAATTCGTTCAGAATTTGATGAGATACTTCGTCTTCTTGATTTTGATAACAGAGCTTATGAAATCTTCCGTCGATGGTATGTTGATGGGAGATTGTTTTTTCATAAGGTAATAGATCCTAAAAAACCAAGACAGGGTTTAGTAGAACTAAGATACGTTGATCCTAGAAAGATCCGTAAGGTGACTGAATACGAGGCAAAGAAACCCGAAGCATTAAGGACTCAAGATCTCAATCAGCAACTTACACAACAATCTGCATCTTACTTCTTATACAATCCAAAAGGGTTAAAGAATTCTAGTAATCAGGGTATGAAAATTGCACCTGATTCAATTGCTTATTGTCATTCTGGTATACAGGATCTCAATAAAAACATGGTGTTATCACACCTACACAAAGCAATTAAGGCAGTCAATCAGTTAAGAATGATTGAGGACTCTTTGGTAATCTATAGATTATCAAGAGCACCAGAACGTAGAATATTCTATATTGANGTTGGTAATTTACCTAAGAACAAAGCGGAGCAATATCTCCGTGAGGTTATGGGTAGATACCGTAACAAATTAGTCTATGATGCAAACACAGGAGAAATCAAGGATGACAAAAAATTCATGTCCATGCTCGAAGACTTCTGGTTACCCAGAAGAGAAGGCGGGAGAGGCACTGAGATCTCTACGNTNCCAGGTGGACAAAATCTTGGAGAACTTGAGGATGTCAAGTACTTCCAGAAGAAACTTTACAAGGCACTCAACGTTCCAAGCTCAAGGTTAGAAACAGAAACTACCTTTAACATTGGTCGTGCTGCTGAAATCACTAGAGATGAAGTAAAGTTCCAAAAATTCATAGCACGTTTNCGTAAAAGATTCTCTGAATTATTCNTNGATCTTTTAAAAACNCAACTCNTTCTTAANGGNATCATGCTCTATTGAAGAATGGGAAGAGATGAAGGAGCACATTCAGTTTGACTTTATTGCAGATAACTATTTCACAGAACTTAAAGANATAGAAATCCGCAACGAAAGNATGAATGAAGTTGCACAAATGGATCCTTATGTAGGTAAATACTTCTCAGCGAACTATATACGTACGAAGGTTCTAAAACAAACCGAGTCTGAGATTAAAGAAATAGACAAAGAAATTAAACAAGAAATCGAAGACGGAGTTATCATGGATCCACAGGCAATGCAAGCCATGGANATGGGTATTGGTGANGAAGAACCTGTACCTGAAGGTGGAGAAGNACCNCCAACTGACCCTANTTCTGCAGTTAGTCCCGCAGATCAAAAGAGGGGAGAACTCTAATTCTATAAATACATAATGGAGGACANTAATTATGCCTACTGACGTAGCAAATCAAATAGTAAATCACATATTTGGTGATGAAAAAGCAAAGGCAGTTGATGCAGTAAACGATGCATTAGCCGCGTCTGCATATGATGCGATTCAAGCAAAGAAACTTGACTTCGCACAAAAGTGGGGTTTTGATCCTGATAAAACAGGACAAGCTGTTGCTGATGAACTTGCTGATAAAGCAACTGATACAGGCGATGTCACTGATGTGGATTATCAAGGTCGCAAACCAGAAGATCCAGATCCTAATGAGCCAGTAGAACAACCTACTGCATCCGCAGAAGAACCAACCGAGGAACCAAAAGATGAGACTGATAGCTGAAGAACTTACAGAAGTTAAATTTTTAACTGAAGAAAAGGAAGGTAAAAAGAATTACTTTATAGAAGGTATATTCTTGCAGTCTGAAATTGCAAACAAGAATGGACGTATGTATCCTTTCAAAACTTTGCAAAGAGAGGTTGCTAAGTATCATGAGAACTTTATCCGTCAGGGTAGAGCACTCGGAGAACTTGGTCATCCAGAAGGTCCTTCAATAAATCTTGATAGGGTATCACATAAGATTGAACGTCTTAGCGAAGATGGAAACAACTTTGTTGGTCGTGCAAAAATTCTTGATACACCGAACGGAAAAATCGCTAAGTCATTGCTAGACGAGGGCGTAAGGTTGGGAGTCTCATCTAGAGGCATGGGTTCTTTGAAGAAAGAATCTACATGTAATGTGGTTCAAGATGATTTTATGCTCGCTACTGCAGCAGATATTGTTGCAGATCCTTCAGCACCTGACGCATTTGTGGATGGTATTATGGAAGGAAAGGAGTGGATTTGGGATAATGGTATCCTAAAAGAGTCTGCTATTGCTGAAATTAAGAAGGAAATAGATCAGGCAACCCTCAGAAACTTACAGGAAAGAAAGATTTCCGCGTTTGAGAAGTTTTTGAGAAGTTTATAATTTATAAATAAATATATAAAACAGCAACGTAAAAAAATTTAACGGAGTTAAAAGAAATGGCTGAAACCCTCGAAAAGGATCTAGATAACATGGAAGAAGTGACCGAAGGTTCCAATCCTGTAACTAAAAACGCAAAACCTGGCGAATCAATGGACACCTCTAAAGGTGGTGCAACTAAAATCATTGACGTTACCACTGATTCGATGGAAGGTGCGAAGGGAACTAAGAACGCAGGTAAATCTGCAGCTTCACCAGTAGGTAAGGCACCTGTTCCTTCCACAAAACCAAGTGATGCGTCCGCAAAGATGGAGGAAACTGAATCTAATGACGAAACAATCTCAGAAGAAGAGACCTCTGAAACCAAGTACGACTTTACTCAAGATGTTGACGCTCTTGTCTCAGGTGAAGAACTATCAGAAGAGTTCAGAGTAAAGGCAGCNACNATNTTTGANGCAGCAGTNACNNCTCGNGTNAANGANGAAANNAAAGCGTTGCAAGAAGCATTTGANGAATCTCTAACCGAAGAGGTAGAGAANATCAAAACAGATTTGGCCGAGAAGGTAGATGACTACGTTTCTTATGCTACTAAACAGTGGATAGAGGAGAATGCCCTCGCTGTTGAACATGGCATTAAGAATGAGATGGCAGAGTCATTCTTCAATGGTCTAAAAGATCTCTATGTGGAGCACAACTTTACTGTTCCCGAAGAGAAGTTCAACCTGTTAGATGGAATGACAGGAGAACTTGATGAGATGGAGAAAAAGCTCAACGAACAAATAGACACCAACATCGCTTTACAAAAGCGAATAGGTGAGTATAGTAAAATGGAGATTGTGAACGACGCAGCTACTGGTCTTGCTGAAACCCAAAAGGAGAAGTTAGCATCACTAGCAGAGGGTGTTGAGTTTGAAAATGAAGAAGATTTTAGAAATAAAATCGAAACTATCAAGGAATCATACTTCACTAGGAAGGCTGAAGTTGCTGAAGAAGCAAAAGAACCCACCGAGGAAGCATCACAACCATTGGTAGAATCCACTGTGTCTGGCACTATGGGTAAATACGTAGATGCACTAGCACGTTGGTCCAAATAATTGTAAATTAACTACTTTAAAAAGGAGACATAAATGTCTATACAACAACTCCAAGAGAAGTGGGCACCCGTATTGAATCACGAATCAGTTCCTGAAATCAAAGATTCATATAAAAAAGGCGTAGTTGCACAACTCTTAGAAAACCAAGAAACAGCAATCAAGGAAGAAGGTCAAGTACTTAACGAGACTCTTCAGACTACAGGTTATACCACAGGCGATACCGCTACAGGTCCTGTTGCAGGTTTTGATCCAGTATTAATCAGTCTTATCAGACGTTCAATGCCACAACTCATTGCATATGACGTTGCAGGTGTTCAACCAATGACAGGTCCTACAGGNNTNATCTTCGCAATGAGATCNTTCTACGGTTCAGAGCGTAGACCTGCAAACAGTGACTTCAGAGAAGCACTATTCAACGAACCTAACGCAGGTTTCTCAGGTGGAGCTGGAACAGGATTATCAAACTACGATCCTACTGCTTCTTCATCTGCAGTTAACGATGCTGAAGGTGCAAACCCAGGACTTCTTAATGATTCCCCTGCAGGAACATACGAAGTAACTGGTGATGCTACAGGTATGGCAACAGCAACTGCTGAAGCATTAGATGATTCATCTGCTTCAACAGCCTTCAGAGAAATGGGTTTCTCCATCGAGAAGGTAACTGTTACTGCTAANTCAAGAGCANTAAAGGCAGAGTACAGCATAGAGATGGCTCAAGACCTTAAGGCGATTCATGGATTGGACGCTGAATCTGAATTAGCAAATATCCTCTCAACAGAGATACTTGCTGAAATTAACAGAGAAGTTGTTCGTACAATCTATGTAAACGCTGTTAAAGGTGCTATCGCTAACACTGCTACAGACGGAATCTTCGACTTAGATGTTGACTCAAATGGTAGATGGTCAGTTGAGAAATTCAAGGGACTTCTATTCCAGATTGAAAGAGATTCAAACGCAATCGGTCAAGAGACAAGACGCGGGAAGGGCAACATTTTGATCTGCTCTGCAGACGTTGCATCTGCTCTCGGAATGGCTGGAGTACTTGACTATGCACCTGGTCTTCAAGGCAACAGTGCATTAACAGGAGTAGACGATACTTCCTCTACACTTGTTGGTACTCTTAACGGACGTATCAAGGTTTATGTTGACCCATATTCTTCAAACGTAGCTGATAAGCACTTCTACGTTGCAGGATACAAAGGTACATCACCTTATGACGCAGGATTATTCTACTGTCCTTACGTTCCATTACAGCAAGTTAGAGCAATCAACCCTAACACCTTCCAACCAAAAATCGGGTTTAAGACACGTTATGGTATGGTTTCAAACCCATTCTCAGGTGGTCTTACACAAGGTTCTGGTGCACTTACAGCTAANGCTAACAAGTACTACAGAAGAGTACAGGTTGCTAACCTCATGTAATTCGGATATTACATATATCATTAAGAGACCTTCGGGTCTCTTTTTTTGTCACCAAATATTTTTTTTGGTGACTTGACAAGTAGAAAAACGCATGGTATAGTATAACTAACAGACACCGCGTTCTGTTTTAAAGTCTATATTATTACTATTATGAAAATTATCCCTTGGGATCAGATCAAACTTAAGAATTGGAGATTAATCTATTCAGAAGATGATCAATTTAAAAATTTTGAGTACTTAAAATTAGTACAAAAACCAGATAGAGTTAATGGAGTTCATTTAATAAGTCCATTTGAACTTAAAACAATAAACAATGTGATGAGAGGTGTTCTATCATCAAAAAGATCAGGTTATCTTCCTGACAAACTAACATCACTATCTGGTTTACTTGAACCAGGATGGTCATCAATGTCATGGGCAATACCTTACATTGTAGTTGAAAATGAAAAGAATCAGTTTGATAGAAGACATACATTAAAAAACATAATTGAACTTATAACCATATATGGTTATAATATTCCATGTGTATATGGTGCTGAGTATGAAAGAGTTTGGACAGAGGATCCAGATGATATCATTAATGATTTGTCTACAGAATCTATAACTATGATAGCAGGTATGTGGGGTAATAATAATGGTCCTGTACCTGCAGACACTAAAGATCACAATTTTATTGGTCTTTCATGTTATATCATTCGTAAAGAAGAAGAGACTAAATTTGGAAAAGGTTATCTTACAAATGATGAAACTATCAAAGATATCTTGATTGCTATGGGTGCGATGACTCGTTATAAAAGAAACGAATCATTTGTTAAGAACATGGTCACCAGAATTAGGCAAAGTCTTGAAGATGTAAATTCAAAGTCTCACTTACCTGCAATTAATAATGTTGGTCTTGAAGATCAAGTTAAAGAGTTCATGCGTGAGAACAGTGAGTGGGGTAAAGACAACACAGAAAACGATGAATTTTTCTTTTCTATGAGGACTTATACTGATAAGACTAACATTACAAATGCTACTGCTGAAGAAATTCTTGCTGCTGCTGTTAGAAAAGAAAACCTCAATCGAAAATATAAAACTGATAAACTCACCAAGATTATGATGTATAATCTTAAAAATGCTGAAAACACAACTGCCATAGTTAGTGCACGTAAAAAATTAATGGAAACTTTGAAAAACAGGTGGGAATTAAAAAGAGACAGTGCATACATTCCAGTATATGAAAAGTTAAAACCAGGTGTTTTTGAAGAAAAAACATTATCGGATCTTAACTTCGAGATTTGGTTTTATCCACAAATCCAAGGAGAGACAGAACCTATTTTACAACCATTTATTTAAAGGTTTTCTTAATGTAATCCTTGCTACATATGTAATAAATAATATTACACGTGTGAAAAGGGGAAGGAGTGTCTGCAAAGGCACTCTTTTTTTTGTCACTAAATAAAGATGTAGAGTATGTTTAACTATGATTAATGATGTAAGGTTTGAGGACTTCATTGGTATTTTCGATACTAATTACAATACTCAACCACTTATTGACTATTGGGAATATCAACATAAATGTGGTGCTACGTTTAATCGTAAAGGTATCTTTAATCAAGAACGCAAACCACATCAACGCAAAGATCAATGCCTCGCCACTGAGGATTTTATACTAGATCATAACTGTGGTTATGAATATATGAAACAGTATAATGAAATTACTGGTGAGTGTATGGAGTTATATGTTGATGAGTATGAAAGTTTGATGCAATATAGATACCAACAAGTGTATCTAAACGTTCAGAAAACTGAACCAGGTCAAGGTTATCATGCATGGCATTCTGAAAATGGTTCTCTAGGAACTAATCGTAGAATATGTGCAACTATGATGTACCTTAATGATGATTTTGAGGGTGGGGAGACTGAGTTTCTTTACCAACACAAACGTTTCAAACCCAAGAGAGGACAAGTATTAATCTGGCCAGCAGGGTTTACACATACTCATAGAGGATTACCTCCTTTGGATGGTGCGAAATACATTTCTACATCATGGACAGAAAACATAAACGCATAAAATGGCAAATTGGTATCAAGATCAACTGACTAATAAAAACTTTCTATCTCCTATAGGATTTTTATTCTTATTGGATAGAGCAAAGAAGACAACATTCTTATGTCAGAAAGCAAATATACCNGCATTTACAACAGGTAATATTGAAATACCGACACGTGGTTTTGTCACCATACCAGTTGAGAGTACAGCATCATATGAAGATCTAACTATAGAGTTTATAGTAGATGAGGACTTAAGAAACTATATGGAAATTCATAACTGGATGAGAGCATTATCTACACCAGGTGAATACGAGGATAGATATAATTGGAATCAAGAAAATAGTGTTAGGGGAACTGGGAATGATCCACGATTCTCTGATGCTACATTGCAAGTATTGAACAATAATAATCTTGCAAACTTTGATGTTGTTTTTAAATCAGTCTTTCCTATCAACTTATCATCACTACCATTCGATGTCACAGGATCAGACAATAATTATTTTACAGCAACAGCAACTTTTAGATATACCTTGTATGAGGTAAGGAACGTCAATTCACCAACACGTAGGTAAACATGTACAATCTTAACATCAAAAAATCTTTCATCGCATTTGTAGAGTGGGATAAGAAACTCATAAAAAAATTTCAAGATAAATATAATTTGTCAGACTATCAAATCAAATGTCTTGCTTTCGCTAAGGGGTTTATAATCGGTGCTATTCTCCTTTGAAAAAACCTTTGGTGAAGGTGTAGATCCTTGGTATAACAAGGCAGAACGATGGGTTAAGAAGAAATTCAAGAACCCTTTCGTCAGGCATCTAGCACTTGGTTT
>FUFK010753255.1_pt1 | contig 12105 bp, 9 predicted proteins | sample 1021851 | NCBI WGS metagenome assembly FUFK01 (sample SAMEA51879418, study PRJEB19060) | metagenome
GCGGGCCGCGCGCGGCTGGCGACGCTGGCCGGCGCGGGCTGGCTGGGAACGGTGCGGCGGATCGTGTCGAGCGACGAGCGCAAGGCGATCGAGACGGCGGAAGCGCTCATGCCGATGACCGACGGCGCGCGGGTCGAGATCCTGCCCGGCTTCCATGAGAATGACCGGTCGGCAACCGGCTTCCTGCCGCCTGCGGAGTTCGAGGCGACGGCCGACGCCTTCTTCGCCGCGCCTGAGCAGTCGGTGCGCGGATGGGAACGGGCCGCGGATGCGCAGGCACGCATCGTCGGCGCAGTCGATGCGGCGTTGGCCGACGGAGAAGCACCGGTGCTGTTCGTCGGCCATGGCGGCGTCGGCACCTTGCTCAAATGCCATCTGAAGGGCGAACCGATCGCCCGCACGGCGGATCAGGCCGCTGAGGGCGGCCATCCCGGCGGGGGCAATGTCCACGCCTTTTCCATTGCGGGGCGACGTCATCTGTTCGGATGGACCGCGCTCGAACAGGTAGCATCATGACTGACAAGCCGACGCTCGACGCCTGGAAGGCGCTGTCCGAAAAGGAAGTGAAGGGCCGCGATCTGACCTGGCGCACGCCCGAGGGGATCGATGTCAAGCCGCTCTACACTGCGGAGGACGTGACGGCCGATCCGGGCCTGCCCGGCTTCGCGCCGTTTACCCGCGGGGTGCGCGGATCGATGTATGCGGGGCGGCCCTGGACGATCCGGCAGTACGCGGGCTTCTCGACCGCCGAGGAATCCAACGCTTTCTATCGCCGCAACCTGGCCGCCGGGCAGAAGGGGCTGAGCGTCGCCTTCGATCTGGCGACGCACCGCGGCTATGACAGCGACCATCCGCGCGTGCCCGGCGATGTCGGCAAGGCCGGCGTGGCGATCGACAGCGTCGAGGACATGAAGATCCTGTTCGACGGCATCCCGCTGGGCGAGATGTCGGTGAGCATGACGATGAACGGCGCGGTGATCCCGATCCTCGCCTTCTTCATCGTCGCGGGCGAGGAACAGGGCGTGCCGCGCGCGCAGCTCGACGGGACCATCCAGAATGACATCCTCAAGGAGTTCATGGTCCGCAACACCTATATCTACCCGCCCGAGCCGAGCATGCGGATCATCTCCGACATCTTCGGCTACACCTCGCGTGAGATGCCCAAGTTCAACAGCATCTCGATCTCCGGCTATCACATGCAGGAGGCCGGGGCGACGCAGGTGCAGGAGCTGGCCTTCACCATCGCCGACGGTATGGAATATGTGAAATACGGGGTCGCGAGCGGCCTTGACATCGACAAGTTCGCCGGGCGTCTGTCATTCTTCTTCGCGATCGGCATGAACTTCTTCATGGAAGTGGCGAAGCTGCGTGCCGCGCGCGTGCTGTGGCATCGCGTGATGACCAGGCTGGGTGCGAAGGACGAGCGCAGCAAGATGCTGCGCACGCACTGTCAGACGTCGGGCGTGTCGCTGACCGAGCAGGACCCCTACAACAACGTCATCCGCACCACGATCGAGGCGATGGCAGCGATGCTGGGCGGGACGCAGAGCCTGCACACCAATGCGCTGGACGAGGCGATCGCGCTGCCCACCGATTTCTCGGCCCGGATCGCGCGCAATACCCAGATCGTGATCCAGGAAGAGACGGGGATGACCAAGGTCGTCGATCCGCTCGGCGGCTCCTATTATGTCGAGGCGCTGACCCAGGAACTGGTCGACAAGGCGTGGGAGATCATCGAGCGGGTCGAGGCCGAGGGTGGAATGGCCAAAGCGGTCGCCGCGGGCTGGCCCAAGGCGATGATCGAGGAGGCGTCGGCCGCCACCGCGGCGCGGATCGACCGCGGCGAGCAGGTGATCGTCGGGGTCAACAAGTACCGCAAGGCCGAGGAGGACCCGATCGACATCCTCGACGTCGACAACCACGCGGTGCGCGAGGCGCAGATCGCGCGGATCAAGAAAGTGAAGTCTGCCCGCGACGAGGCCAAGTGCCAGGCGGCGCTGGATGCGCTGCGCGAAGGCGCGCGCGGCACCGAAAACCTCCTCGCCCTCGCCGTAGAAGCCGCCCGCCATCGCGCCACCCTGGGCGAAATCAGCCTGGCGATGGAAGACGTGTTCGGTCGCCACGGCACCGTGCCGACCCCGGTCTCGGGCGTCTATGGCGGGGCCTATGCCGAGGACAGGCGCTGGGAGCGGCTGAAGGACGGCGTCGCGGCGACCGAACGGCGCCTCGGCCGCAAGCCGCGGATGCTGGTCGCCAAGATGGGGCAGGACGGTCACGACCGCGGCGCCAACCTCGTCTCCTCCGCATTCGGCGACCTGGGCTTCGAGGTCGTGCCGGGGCCGCTGTTCCAGACGCCGCAGGAAGCCGCCGAACTGGCGATTGCGGAGAATGTCGACGTGGTCGGCGCCTCCAGCCTTGCCGCGGGTCACAAGACGCTGATCCCGCAGATGATCGGGCACCTCAAGGATGCCGGGCGCGGCGACATCAAGGTGATCGCGGGCGGGGTGATCCCGGCGCAGGACTATCAGTTCCTGCGCGATGCCGGGGTGCAGGCGATCTTCGGACCCGGAACGAACCTTGTAAATGCGGCCGCGGACGTGTTGACGCTGCTGGGCCACAATTTGCCCCCCGAGGAGGAAGCGGCCGAATGACTGCCGATGTTATGATGCGTACCGACTGGACCCGCGAGGAGATTGCGGCGCTGTTCGACCTGCCCTTCCCGGAGCTGCTGTTCCGCGCCGCCGAGGTGCATCGGGCGCAGTTTGCGGCGGATGAGGTGCAGCTGTCCACGCTGCTCAGCATCAAGACCGGCGGCTGCCCGGAGGATTGCGGCTATTGCAACCAGTCGACCCATGCCGAGACCGGCCTGAAGGCGACCAAGCTGATGGATGTCCGCGCGGTCCTGCAGGCGGCGGCGCAGGCCAAGGACAATGGTTCGTCGCGCTTCTGCATGGGCGCGGCGTGGCGCAACCCCAAGGACCGCGACATGCCCGCCATCGTCGAGATGGTGAAAGGCGTGCGGCAGATGGGCATGGAAACCTGCATGACGCTGGGGATGCTCAGCGAGAAGCAGGCAGCCCAGCTCGCCGATGCGGGGCTGGACTATTATAACCACAATATCGACACCTCGCCTGAGCGTTATGCTGAAGTCATCACCACGCGGACCTTCGAGGACCGGCTCGATACGCTCGAGCATGTGCGCGAGGCGGGGATCAATGTGTGCTGCGGCGGGATCGTCGGCATGGGCGAGACGCGCGGCGACCGCGTCGGCTTCATCCATGCGCTCGCGACCCTGCCCAAGCATCCCGAGAGCGTGCCGGTGAACGCGCTGGTGCCGGTCAAGGGCACGGTGCTGGGCAACATGCTGGCCGATACGCCGCTGGCGAAGATCGACGAGATCGAGTTCGTGCGGACCATAGCGGTCGCGCGGATCACGATGCCGGAGAGCATGGTGCGCCTGTCCGCCGGGCGCGAGAGCATGAGCGATTCGACGCAGGCCTTGTGCTTCATGGCGGGGGCGAANTCGATCTTCACNGGCGACAAGCTGCTGACCACCGGCAATGCCGGCGACGACAAGGACGCGGCGCTGTTCGCGCGCCTCGGCATGCGGCCGATGCAGGGCGAGGTGAAGGTCGAGCTGGAGGCGGCGGAGTGAAGCATGAAAGCTGGGTAAGGAGGATGATATGATCCTGCTCACGCTGCTTGCTGCGGCTCAGGTACCAACGATGGACTGCCGCAAACCAATGTCACAGTATGAAATGAATGGCTGTGCCCATCGTATCTTTCGTTCCACGGATGCAGCGCTGAACACCCAGTGGAAAAAGACGCTAGCGGCTGCGCATAAGGCGGCGCGGCAAGCGCGGTCCAAAAATGGTCCTCTTGCCGGTATCGCTGACGCTCTGCTGTCATCGCAACGCGGCTGGATCGCCTATCGCGATAATCATTGCCGAGCAGTCCTGCTTTCGGTGCTCGGCGGGTCGATGGGTCCCAAACTTGAGGCTCTGTGTCTCGCTGGCCTTACGCGTGACCGCAATGCCCAACTCAAAGACATGGAAAAGCGCCTCCAATGATCAAGAAAATCCTGGTCGCCAACCGTGGCGAGATCGCATGCCGCGTGTTCCGTACCGCCAAGCGGATGGGGATCGCGACGGTTGCGGTCTATTCGGATGCCGATGCGCGCGCGCCCCACGTGCTGATGGCGGATGAGGCGGTTCGGCTGGGGCCGGCGCCGGCAGCGGAAAGCTATCTGAAGGCGGAGTTGATCCTGGCCGCGGCCAAGGCGACCGGCGCGGATGCGATCCATCCCGGCTATGGCTTCCTGTCCGAGCGCGAGAGCTTTGCGAAGGCATGCGCCGAGGCGGGGATCGCCTTTGTCGGGCCGCCGCCCGGAGCGATAGCGGCGATGGGCGACAAGATCGAGTCCAAGAAGCTGGCCAAGGAAGCGGGCGTCAACGTGGTACCCGGTTTCGTCGGGGTGATCGACGACACCGAGCATGCGGTGAAGATCGCGGCCGAGATCGGCTATCCGGTAATGATGAAGGCATCGGCCGGCGGCGGCGGCAAGGGGATGCGGCTGGCCTATAGCGAGCAGGATGTGCGCGAAGGGTTCGAGGCAACCAAGCGCGAGGGGCTCGCGTCGTTCGGCGACGACCGCGTGTTCATCGAGAAGTTCATCGAGAGCCCGCGCCATATCGAGATCCAGGTGCTGGGCGACCAGCATGGCAACATCGTCTATCTGGGCGAGCGCGAATGCTCGATCCAGCGGCGCCACCAGAAGGTCGTCGAGGAAGCGCCATCGCCCTTCGTCACGCCGGAGATGCGCCGGAAAATGGGCGAACAGGCGGTCGCGCTGTCGCGGGCGGTGGGCTATTACAGCGCGGGCACGGTCGAACTGATCGTCAGCGGCGCCGACACCAGCGGCGAGGGCTTCTACTTCCTCGAGATGAACACTCGGCTTCAGGTCGAGCATCCGGTGACCGAGGCGGTGACCGGCCTCGATCTGGTCGAGCAGATGATCCGCGTCGCGGCGGGCGAGACGCTGGCCTTCGGGCAGGACGATGTGAAGCTCACCGGCTGGGCGATCGAGAACCGCNTCTATGCCGAGGACCCGTATCGCAGCTTCCTGCCCTCGACCGGGCGGCTGGTGCGCTATCGCCCGCCCGCGGCGCAGGACACGCCCTATGGCGAGGTTGGTGGCGAGGGCTATGTCCGCGTTGATGATGGCGTTGCCGAGGGCGGCGAGGTCAGCATGTTCTACGACCCGATGATCGCCAAGCTGATCACCTGGGGACAGACGCGTGACGCAGCGGCGGACCTCCAGGTCGCGGCGCTCGACCGGTTCCAGCTGGAGGGGTTGGGCAACAATATCGATTTCCTCTCCGCGCTGATGCAGCACCCGCGCTTCCGGTCGGGCGAACTCACCACCGGATTCATCGCCGAGGAATATCCCGAAGGGTTCGCGGGTGCGCCGGCGGATGCCATGCTGACCCGCCGGCTCGCGGCGATTGCAGCGGTGTTGAGCTGGCGACAGTCGGAGCGCGCGTCGATGATCTCGGGCCAGCTGGGCGCGATGCCGCTGGCGAAGCGCGACTGGGTCGTACATCTGGGCGCGATCGCGCATGAGGTGTCGCTGGGCGACGGCGCGATCGTCGATGGCGAGCTGGTCGAGGGCAGCGTCGAATGGGCGCCGGGCGACCGGATTGCGGTGGCGCGCGGCGACGATGGCGAACTGGCCGTGCGGGTTACGAAGACGCGGACCGGCTGGGTGCTGACGACCCGCGGCGCGGCGCATCGCGTCGAGGTCTATCGCCCGCGTGTCGCCGAGCTGGCAAAGCACATGATCGAGAAGATTCCGCCGGACATGAGCCGCTTCCTGCTCGCACCGATGCCGGGCCTGCTGACGCGGGTCGAGGTTGCGGTGGGCGACAAGGTCGAGGCCGGTCAGCCGCTCGCCGTGGTCGAGGCGATGAAGATGGAGAACATCCTGCGCGCCGAGAAGACGGGCGTGGTCAAGGCGGTGAATTTCGGCGCGGGCGAGAGCCTGGCGGTAGACGCGGCGATCCTCGAGTTCGAATAGGCTGACGACAACCGATCCATTTCCTCATTCCCGCGCAGGCGGGCATGACGGAGATCGTCGGCTGGCGGGCGCTAGTTCAATTCCGTATCGAGCGAGTCCAATATCCGCGCGCCGGCCATGAACACCGCGATCGGGCACGCGGCGAAGAGCATCCAGCCGCCCATGCCGGGATATTGCTCCAGATAGTGCAGGCCGCGGTCTACTGCGCCGACGCCGAGCGCGTAGATCACCATGAAGGCTTCGAAACGGGTCTTGATGGTGAACAGGCGTTTGACGCGGGCAAGCATGGCCGGATTGACGCAAGAAGCGGACCAGTGGCGGAAAACCGCGATTCCGCGCCAATCGATATGGTTAGCTGTCAATTAACTCGACGATTCCCAGCAGGTCGAGCAGCGCGGCGCGGGCCGTTTCGATCCGGGCGATCAGCGCCGGGTCGCCGATCTCGTCCTGCGCGATCGTCTCGGGCCAGTGCATCTCGACCAGCGCGGCGATGCGATCGAGCTTTCCCGCATCGACCAGGAAGCGCGGATCGATCGTGGCAGGATCGGCGACGACGCGCAGGCGGAGGCACGCAGGGCCGCCGCCATTGGCCATCGACTGGCGGACATCGACCACCTCCAGATGCCGGATCGGGCCGTTCCCGGCGACATGCGCCTGAAGCCAGGCCCAGACGCTCGGTGTGTCGCGCGCCTCGGTTGGGAGGACAAGCGCGGTCTCCCCCGAGGACAGGGTCACCAGCTGCGCGTTGAAGAGGTAGGAGGAGATGGCGTCGGCAAGGCTGACCGCAGAGGCGGGCACCTCGACGATCTCGACCTCCGGCATTACGCGGCGGAGGTCGGCGTAGAAGCCCTGCTTGTCCGCGAATGCCTGCTCATGCGCGAACAGGACGCGGCCATTGGCGACCGCGACGACATCGTTGTGGAAGGCGCCGGCGGCGATCGCCGCTTCCGACTGCTGGACGAACAGCGTGCGGGCCGGGTCCAGACCGTGGCGGCGCGCGACGGCTTCGCTGGCCTCACGATGCTGGCGGGCGGGGAAGGGCCCGCCGGAGATGCCATAGACGAACACTTCGACGCCGGGTGCGTCATGCTCCGGGCAGAGGCGCATGTGGTTGGCGGCGCCTTCGTCGCCAAAGGGGGCGGGGACGGGGCCGTGGACCCGGAAGGCGTCGTTGCCGAAGGCGAGGCGCAGCTGCGCCAGCGTCCCCGGCCATTCGTGGCTGCGGTGCGGCATCGTCACGAGATTGGCGACGGTCAGGTGGCAGCGGCCGTCGGCGGTGTCGGGCGCCGGAGAGACGGTCGCGGCGTTAGCGGCCCACATCGACGAGGCCGACAATGCCTGTGCCTGGAGGTGCGCGGCGGCGTCGGTGTAGCTCGTCGCGAGCGAGTCCAGCCAGCGATGGTCGGGGCGGGCGTGGGGCAACAATATGCCCTGGGTCAGCCCGAGCGCCAGATTGGCGCGCATCTTGGCGATGCCCTGAAGCGCGGCGGCGCGGGGTTGCGAGACGGCACCGCTGTTGCGGGTCGCGGCGAGATTGCCGGGGCTGAGGCCGGCATAATTGTGGCTGGGACCGATCAACCCGTCGAAATTGATCTCAACGCGGGGCATGACGAACCTCTTGTCCCGCTTCGACACCGAGGATCGATGCGGACATGGCGTCCACGGTGACTCCGCCATCGCTGAGGCCGATGCGGCCGTGACAGGCGCGGAAGTCGCTCAGCGTGCCGCGGGCGATGATGCTGGCGCTGCCGCCATCGGCGATGTCGACGACCTTGTCGGTCCGCGAATCGCGGACGGTCATCACCTGATCGGTGCGGGCGGTCATGGTCGGGCCGCCGTCGAAGATGTCGATGTAGTTCTCGAACGCGAAGCCCTCCTGCTCCAGCATCCGCATCGCGGCGCGGCCGGAGGGGTGGGGCAGGCCGATCACGCTGCGCGCACCCTCGGTCAGCATCGCGGTGTAGATCGGGTGCTTGGGCATCAGATCGGCGATGAACTGGTTGCCGTGGATCGCATTGAATTCGTCGGCCTGCTGGAAGTTCATGCCGAAGAAGCGGCCCGCGACGCCGTCCCAGAAGGGCGATCCGCCGGCCTCGTCGATCACCCCGCGCAGTTCGGCGAGAACGCGGTCGCCGAAGCGGGCCCGGTGCATCGCGATGAACAAATAGCGGCTGCGGGCGAGCAGCATGCCGAGGCCACCGGCACGCTCGCCGGGGTGGAGGAACAGGCCGCCGACTTCGCTGCAGCCTTCCAGATCGTTGGTGAGGCTGAGGATTTCGGCGCGGAAGGTGCGCGCGAGCGCCTCGCTGTGCTTGGTCTCGATGCCCAGGCGATAGCTGTAGAAGGGCCAGCGCTGGCCGACCTGGGTGAAGATCTGGCAGGTGCCGCGGACTTCGCCGGTTTCGCTATTCTCGAGCACGAGCACGAACAGCTCGTCCTTGAGCGCATCGTCGGTGCGGGAAAAGGCCAGCGCGCTGCGCTCGAGCTTGGCCCGCAGCGCCGGCTTCTCGGGCGGCAGATTGGTGAAGCCCCCGCCGGTGAGCTTCGCCATCTCATAGAGCGCCTGAAGATCGTCTTCGCGGGCGGGGCGGATGAGGAAGGTCATACGCTGCCCTTCTCGATGATGCGCAGGATGGTGAGGGTGGAGAGCGCGGCGCGCTCGGGCAGGCTTTCAGGGATAAGAAATTCCTCTGCACTATGGATCGCGCCGCCGCGGGCGCCCATGGTGTCGACCACGGGCACGCCGCAGGCGGCGATGTTGTTGCCGTCGCACACTCCGCCCGTGGCCTTCCACGCAACGGGGATGTCGAGATCCGCGCCGGCCTGCTTGACCAGCCCGAACAGCCGCTCGGCGCCGGGATCGAGGGGCTTGGGAGGGCGGTTGAAGCCGCCATGGACATGGATGTGGACGTCGTGCGCGGCGGCGACTTCGGCGGTCGCGGTCTCGACCAATGCGGCGGCGCGGGCGATCGCCTCATGCGAGGCGGGGCGGAAATTGACGCGCAGGATGGCGAGATCGGGCACGACATTGTTGGGGCCGCCGCCCTCGATCCGCGCGGGGTTGACCGCGAGCCCCTCTCCCTTCGCAGCGGCGAGGCGCAGGGCGAGGTCGGCGGCGGCGACGATCGCGTTGCGGCCTTCCTCCGGATTGCGGCCGGCATGGGCGCTGCGGCCATGGACGACGATCGAGAAATTGCCGGTGCCGCCGCGTGCGCCGGCCAATGTGCCGTCGGGCAGGGCGGGTTCGTAGGTGAGGGCGGCGACCTTGCCCTTGGCTGCCTGTGCGATCAGCGCGGCGGAAGCGAAGGAGCCGGTCTCCTCGTCCGAGTTGATCACGACCTCATAGCCGAAGCGTTCGGCGGCGGGCGTTGTTTCGACGGCCCGGAGCGCGGCGAGCATTACGGCGATCCCGCCTTTCATGTCCGCCGCCCCCGGCGCGTTGAGACGGCCGTCGGGCAGCCAGGTCGCGGACTGGAAGGGGTGATCGGCGGGGAAGACGGTGTCCATATGGCCGGTGAACAGCATCTGGACCGGCGCTTCTGGCCGCACGCGCAGATGGAGGTGGCGGCCATGGGCAAGCGGGAGGACTTCGCCCCTGGTATCGACGGTCTCGACCGGCGCGGGATCGACGAGGGTCGGGTCGCCGGGAAGCGCGGCAAAGGCACTGGCGAGCATATCCGCCATCGTGGCGAGGCCGGGAAGATTGCGCGTGCCGCTGTTGACCGCGACCCAGCGTTCGACCTGAGCGAGCATCGGGGCCGCGCGGGCGTGCTCGATCGCGGCGGATTCGATTGCGGTGAGAGCCATGCGCGGCAGGTGTATCGGGTGATGCGCGGCGGGTGAACCCCCGGTGCGTGGAAAGTTTCCTGCGGTACCGGTTGGGGCGCCGGACGCTCTGGAAAGTCCCAAAGGTCACGCCCCTGCGCGTCCGCAAGGGCTGACGGAGTTGACGGTTTTGGCGCGTTTTTCTGTGCGGGTGTCAGGCGCTGAATCTACGGCGTCAAAGGGCGGCCGGGCATGCCGGGCACGGAGAGTGGGGCAGGGGGAATCCTACATTGCAAGGCGGCGGCCCGGACCGTGTGCGGAAGGCTCCGACCCAATTCCGCAGAATTGGCCCGTGCGACCTGTACGACGCTGACCAGGCTGAACCGAGCAAGACGCATCATCTTGCCCGAGCGCCGCGCTGCTGGGATGGATCATTGCGGACCCGATATGCAGATCGAGCAGGCGAAGGGCCGGATCTTCTCCGCGCTGGTCACCAGCGGCGGCTAAAGGACACTCAGCCGCGCGCCATCAGTTCCAGCAGCCTGCCGGTCATCGCCTTGGGGTCCGCGCGACCATTCTGGTTGGTCAGGATGATCGTGGAGAGCGGTTGCGAGACGTCACGGCGATACCAGCAGGAGAAGCCGGCTGTGCCACCGCCGTGCGAGACGATTGTCCGTCCGCCGACAGTCTCGACCTCCCAGCCATAGCCCCATCCGGCGGGCTGGCCGTTGGCGAGCCGGGCGGGCGTCCACATCCTCCGGCGAACCTCGGCGCTGAGAATCGTTCCGCGATCGAGCGCAACCGACCAGCGGTTGATGTCGGCGGCGGTCGAGAACAGGCCGCCTGCCGACCAGGTTGCGCCCGGTGCGCTGCGAGGCGGGTTGTCTTCATAGCTGTCGCCCCTCCAGAAATGGCCCGAGGCGCAGCGTGCGTTGCCGGGCAGGCGGTTTCGCGGGCCGGTCGATAACATGCCGGCGGGGGCAAAGAACCGGCGCTCCAGCTCGTCCCAATAGCCGTTGCCGGTCACCGCTTCCGCGGCCATCCCCAGCAGAATGAAGCCGAGATTGTTATAGGCGTGCTTTTCGCCGGGGGCGAACTGCATGGGCCGATCGGTCGCCATCGCCACAATTTCCCGCGGTTTGAGATCCTGTCCCATGACCGCGAAGAAGTTGCTCTCGTCGAGATACTCGGGAAGACCCGAAGTGTGGCTGAGCAGCTGGGCAAGCGTGAGCTCGCGCCATCGGGCCGGAAGCTCTGCGACATAGCTGCCGATCGGGATTTCAGTCCGGAGCCTGGCTTCTTCCTGGAGCTGGAAGATCAACGATGCGGTGAAGATCTTGGTGAGCGAGCCGATCTCGAAAACTGTCTGCGCATCCGGCGCGGTCTGCGATCCGCTGCGGACCGATCCTTCGCCTCCGGCAATCACGACCTTGCCGTTGCGAACCACGCCTGCGGCGAGGCCTGGCGCACCATCCAGCGGCAGGTCGGCAAGGGGGCCCGGCGTGAGTCCGGACGCAGTGGGGCGCCCGGGCAAGAGCCAGGGCGTCGCCGCCATAGCGCCGATCACGTGGCGCCTTGACCAGCTGCGGTTCGTGGAGCCGGTTGCGGACATGCGTACCTAGAAATCGATCAGCAGCGATGCGCGGCTCGTCGTGTCCGTCGTCTTGCGTCCGGCCGGTGGCGTGCTTTCATAGTTCACGGCGTAGGACATCTGCGTCGAGAGCGGGCCGAACAGGCGGACGCGCAGCGCGGTCTTGGTGGTGATGGTGCTGTTCGCCTGCTGCAGATAGGCGGACGCGTCCTGGCTCAGCGTGATCGCGGACGAAAGTTTCCAGTCGAGATCGAGCTTGCCGCGTGCGGCGATCTGGCTTTCGATCGTGTCGTCGGTGAAGGCGGTGTGGCGATAGGCGGGGCCGAGCTCGACATCGATGCGCAGCCTGCCGTCGTTGACCGCGGTGTAGCCCGCCCCGGCCGAGACCGAGTAGCGCTCGTTGAAACCGAGGAAGCGGTCGCTTTCGAACAGCGCCGCACCATAGGCGTAGAGGCGGTCGTTGACCTTGTAGTTGGGTTCGTAGCTGGCGAGATAGCGTTCGCGGACGACGCGGTTGAGGCTTTCCTGATAGTCGGCCTGCGCGCGCCATTTGTGGCGCCATTGCAGCCCCTCGCGCTTGACGTCGAGTACGCCGGTGAGGCCGACTGTCTCCGAATTGCCGGTGGTGACATAGCCGCCCAGTTCGGCGCGGCCCTTCACCAGATCGAGGAAG
>FUFK010063402.1_pt1 | contig 12103 bp, 16 predicted proteins | sample 1021851 | NCBI WGS metagenome assembly FUFK01 (sample SAMEA51879418, study PRJEB19060) | metagenome
AGAATACGACAGTGGAGTTCCTCGAATTAAAATACCTTCACCGTCACCATAATTTTATAAGGAGAAAAAATGGCTATAACAACTAACGCAATATGCAACAGCTTCAAAAAAGAACTTTTAGAAGCTACTCACAACTTTAGTAACCCAGGTGGTAATTCATTTAAGTTATCAATGTATACTAACTCGGCAACTTTAGGAAAATCGACAACATCTTTTACAACTGGCAACGAAGTATCTTCACCTTCAGGTGGTTACTCTTCTGGTGGTAAAGCACTTGTAAACGCAGGAACATCTATAGCTACGAACACAGCTATCACAGANTTTNCNGACNTNTCTTTTGTTGGTGTAACANTNACNGCAAGAGGTGCNTTNATTTATAATGACACTAANNGNGATAAAGCTGTNGCNGTATTAGATTTTGGCGGTGANAAAACTGCANCTGCAGGAACTTTNACTATTCAGTTTCCAGCATTTACAACAAGTGCAGCAATATTGAGAATCGCATAATTTAAAGGAGGTGCCTGCTATGGCAAACATTACTAATTTGTTTTCTATAGCGGGTCTTCCGTTTGGAGTTCTTCATGGCTAATACATGGGGAGCACTGACATGGGGACAAGGTAACTGGGGAGACGCATCAAGCACCTCAGTTCAACTCACAGGACTTTCATTAACATCATCAGTAGGAGAAGAAGCATTTGCTGGAGCAGGTGAAGGTTGGGGTAGACCTGCTTGGGGCACTGGATCTTGGGGAATTACAGGTGACGTGCTTGCACAAGGTCAAGGTTTAACTTCTGCTATTGGTTCAGTAACCGCTGAAGGTTTAGTAGAAATTGGTTGGGGCCGAGGCGGTTGGGGTAACCGAGCTTGGGGTGATACGTTCTCAGCACAAGCTACAGGTCAGGCGTTAACTTCATCTATTAATGCTGTAAGTCCTAAAACTGACGTATCTGTTTCTGTTTCAGGATTAGATTTATTAACCATAACTCAAGGTTTAAATTCAATACAAATAGATTCAAGTATCTTTGTATTTGTTGGTGAAGATGCAATGACTCTTTCACAAGGGTCACAATCTTTATCACAGTCTACTGTTGAATCACCAGCTACAGCTGGCTTATTGCAAACTGGAATTGGTAACACTGTTGCAGGATTAAAATTGGAGGTTCCTGTAACAGGAATACAAGCTACCTTAACATTAGGTTCTATTAGTTTACAACAGAGCACATTTGAACCAGTTACAGGTCAAGCCCTTGCATTAAGTTTAGGAACTGCTGCTGAGATACCAGGACAAATAGTGGGAGTCTCTGGATTTGGTTTAACAAGTGCTATCGGCTCTACGACATCCACAGGAACTGCAAGTATACCGTTAACTGGTATAGGGTTGACAGCGAATATTGGTTCAACTAATGTAACTGCATGGGCAGAAATTGATCCTGGTGTAAATAATGTTTGGACCGAGGTTGATCGAGCCGCTTAACTTTGTTAAAATAAGGAGATTATGTCAAGTTATTCTACAGATCTAAAACTCGAATTGATGGTAACTGGCCAAAATGCTGGTACTTGGGGTGATAAAACAAACACAAATTTAAATTTAGTTCAACAAGCTATAGCAGGTTTTGAACAAGTTACACTATCTAGTGGTGGAACTTTAGCTNTAGTAATGAGTAACGCTGCACTTTCAAATGCAAGAAACATGGTAATCAAATTTGCTACTGCATCTATTGCAGCCAGCACAGTTTGTACGATACCTGATGGCATAGAAAAATATTATATTTTTGATTGCACAGGTTTAACTAACCCATCTAACTTAACAATTAAAACTGCTTCAGGAACAGGTTTTTCTCCTGACAGAGCAGCCATCTTTGGCGCTTATGCAGACGGAACAAATTTAAAAGAAATTTCTTTAGACACTATGGGTGGAACTGTGGCTGCCGCACAAATTGCTACGGACGCTGTGACAACTGCAAAAATTTTACAATCTAATGTGACACAAACAAAAATGGCAACAAATTCTGTTGGAACTGCACAAATTGTACAGTCAAATGTCACTACAGCAAAGCTTGCAGCAAACGCTGTAACTTCTAATCAAATTACGCAATCAAATGTAACTTTAACAAAAATGGCTGCCAACTCAGTTGGGCCAAATCAGTTACAATCAACAGCTGTAACAGCTGGCTCATACACTCTAGCTTCTATCACAGTAGATGAGGATGGAAGATTAACTGCAGCGTCAACAGGAACTGCAGGTGGAGGAAATATGAGACTTACTACAATGATTACTAAAAACTCTGAAATAACACCCGCACCACTTTTAGTAGACGGTACGAACGGAAAGTCGGGTACATTTACTGCGAATCCAAATAGTTCTAAAATTCATTTATACGCAAGAGGCGGTGGAGGAGGCCGAGGACCGAATCAATCTAATCCTAGCCCTACAAATACAAGAGGTGGACACGGTGGATTTGGTTTGTTTGTAATACCGATTACACAACCTTACTCTGTGCCTTTTTCTATTGGTTCTATTCCAACACAACCTATGGGACCTACACAACCATTTACAAACGGTAACCCAGTCGTTTGGAACACAAACATTATTTGCACAGGTGGTCAATCAGGAAGAGCGGGTGGTTCACCAGGACCAGGTGCTCCAGGCAGAGCAGGTACTGGACCCGTAAGTGCGGATTATGATTTTTCTACACAAGCTGATGGTAATACAGCCGCAAATAGTAACACAATTGGATATTTTATGAATAAGTTTCCAATGACAAATTCTCCTGATAATAGCTATATGTACTTTCCTTCAGCTAATAACGCACCAGCAGCTTTACAACCTGCTCAAGCACAAGAAATCGGTCAAGGTGCAGGCCAAACTACCAACACTGGAGAACTTGGCGGTTTCATGATATTTGAGGATTTAGGATAATGGCAAAATTATTTTTCTCTAGCGCTAACCTTGAACCCTGTGGTTGCGTACACGCGACTAAAACAGAGGCGGATGAAAGTTACATTCATAACAAAGAAGGTTTAACTGTAATTGAAGTAAGTGATTCAGATTATGACAACTTTTTCGATGGTACAAGTGCAATAGAATGCAATGGAAACAATGTTTCATTTGTAGCAAACACTATTGATGAGACACAAGAAAATGAAGAAGAGTACAAAATCGATATAGCGTCCTTCAAATCAGTGCTTTCAAATGCAATAACGCGAAAAACGAATCACTCGAAAAAAGCAGAAGCACAAGCTTGTTTAGATTATTTAAACTCTGTAGATGTAGATAATTTAACTTATCCTAGAAAACCCTTGAGAAAAGAACTTAAAGAAAACGGAGTTTTTGTTGCTTTAAACTGTTTTTAATATTATAAGTGGATGATGTTTTCGTCATCAAAAAAAATAAAGTTTATATATCCAAATTCAACACAAGAAGTATTTAAAGATATACATCCTGTTCCTATTTCTCAAAATATACCTGATTGGTACAAAAAATTAAAACATAAGATTAATGCTAAAACTTTAAAAGGGTGCATGCCTTTTTTAGATTCTTTAACAGCAGGATATCTTTTAAAAATGCCACAAGATATGCTTCTGCGTTTTAATATAAAAAAAGAAGATGGTGAAAGAGACACTTTTCAAGGTTTTTCATATTCTGATGTAGAAAGACTGTGTCATGGATTTATGCTAAATCTTAATGATACTACAATTCAAGCTCATCCACCGTACATCAATTAGGTAATGAGTGCCCCTATGTCAAACAAAATAAATTTCAACCCATAATTAAAATTTTAAATCCTATTATGATACAAACTCCACCAGGTTACTCATGTTTATTTTTACCACCTTTACACAGTGATGAAGATAGATTTCAAATGATACCTGGAATTGTAGATACGGACTTGTTTCCTTCAACTGTTAATTTTCCAATAGTTATAAATGGATCAAAGTATGATGAATTAGATACAGTAATTAAAAGAGGAACACCTTATGCACAAGTGATACCTTTTAAAAGAGACAATTGGACTTACTCTGTAGAGGAAAGACCCAGGTTGAATTTTATGAGTGGACTTGTTAAATTAAAAGGACATTTGTACAAAAACTATCAAAAACTATTTTGGCGTAAAAAAAAATGGAATTAAAAGATTTTATAAAAGTGTATGACAATACATTATCCCCTAAAATAATTGGATCATTAATAAAATATTTAAATGATAAAGGTGATTTCTACGATGCCTCTATTGTTGGTTCTGATGTAAAAAAACGTGAAGTTCATAAAGAAGTTAGAGACACACAAACACATGATTTTGGAAATAAAAACACTATGACAGATACTCATTGGACACATTTTTTGACAAATGTATTTAGACAATGTGCGCAAAAGTATGAAAAAGATGTGGGTAGCGCAACAGGAACGTTAGCACAAAGAATTACTAATGTTACTGCTTTGAAATATGGTGTAGGAGGACATTACATTCCTCACGTTGATCATGGTCACGATGTGCCAAGGACACTAAGTATAATTTATTTTTTAAATAATGATTATGAGGGTGGAGATTTAAGATTTCATAATCCTGATAAAAATTCAGAGGTTTATAAAACAGTAACAAGTGCACCTGGTAGAGTAATTATTTGGCCCTCAACTTTTTTATATCCACACTCAGTTACTCCAGTCACAAAAGGAAAAAGGTTTGTACTAGTATCATGGTTGCTTTAAGTAAATTATCATATAAATTTGTTCCAGGTTTACTAAGCCAAGACGAGATAGCTATGGTTAGATCATACTGTAAACAAAGGCATTACGAAAATTTTGATAGCTTTGACGTAATGCAAAATAATAATGGTGATACATACTTTTATAAAGATCCTTTAATGCAAACAATTTTACAATTAAAAAAACCTATTTTTGAAAAAGCAACTGGTATAGATCTATTAGAAACTTATACTTTTTGGAGATGTTACACATACAATGCTATTTTAGAAAAACACAAAGATCGTCCCTCTTGTGAAATTAGTGCAACAGTCTGTATTGATTCTGATCATTTTGATTGGCCAATATACATGGATGGCAAACCATTAGTTTTACAAGCTGGTGATGCCGTAATTTATAATGGTTGTGATGTTGAGCATTGGAGAGAGGCCTTTCCTGGTGATTATCATATGCAAGTATTTCTACATTATGTAGATGCTAAGGGACCTTATAAAGATCATAAAGGAGACCAAATAAATGAAAATAGTTCAAGATCCTGATACTGGCGCAGCAAAATTTACTTTTAGTGCCAAAGAAATTAAAATAATTAAGAAGAAAAAAGAGTTAGTATTTAGTGTTGATGATACGTCCAAACTTTGCCAAATATTAGTTCATGTGGGTATTAAAATGCAGGAAGGTTTACCGCCTGAAAAGCAAAATATTGTGGATGATGCAAACAACATACTTTAGTGGTATAATTCAATATGCCTTTAGCAAAAGTAAACATAGCACCAGGATTTGATAAACAATCTACACCTTCAGATGCAGAGGGTAGATTTGTGGATGGCGACAACGTTAGATTTAGATATGGAGAACCTGAAAAAATAGGGGGCTGGTCAGCTTTAGTCAATGATAAATTAGTTGGAGCAGCTAGAGCGCAACACGTTTGGGCTAACACAGATGGAAAAAAATATGCAGCCATAGGAACTGATAAAGTTTTAATTATTTATTTTGATGGAGCTTTCTATGACATTACACCCTTAGATACTGATAATTTCTCTACAGGCGCTGACATAACAACGACCAACGGATCAGCGACAGTTACAATTACCACTACAGGTGCACACAATTTATCTGTTGGTGATATTATCACTTTTGCCAACGCTGGATCATTTACAGGTGCAAACACAGATTTCACAGCTACAGACTTTGACGACAAACTTTTTGAGGTAAAGACTGTGCCAACAGTTACAACTTTTACGATTACTATGCCATCATCTGAAAGTAAATCAGGAGTGACAAATAATGGAACACTTGATGTAAGACCGTATGTAGTAGTTGGGCCTTTAATACAATCTTCAGGTTACGGTTGGGGAACTTATCTGTGGGGTGGACGAACAGTGGCGCAAGTTACTACAACAGTAAATAATGGAGGACCAATGTTAGTTGGTGCTAGTTCAGTCGTGTTAACCAGCACTGCTAGTTTTCCAAGCGCAGGTAAAATTAGAATTGGGTCTGAGGATATGGAGTACACAGGCAACAACACCAGTTCAAATACTTTAAGTGGAATCACTCGAGGATTAAATTCTACGACACCTGCCGAACACGCTAACGGTTCAACAGTAACAGACATCACTGAATACATCGGTTGGGGTGACGCTTCTACTTCAAGCACAGTAACCATCGATCCTGGTAATTGGTCATTAGATAATTTTGGAAACATTTTAATAGCTACCGTGCATAACGGTGAGACTTTCACTTGGGATGCCTCTTTAACAAACGCTTTACAAACTAGAGCTACTATAGGCACAGGTATGCCTACTGCTTCAGTGATGACTATTGTTTCAGATAGAGATAGACATTTGTTTCATCTAGGAACTGAGACTACAGTTGGTTCACCTAGTTCACAAAATAAAATGTTTATTAGATTTTCTGATCAAGAAGATAAAAGTGATTATGCACCTACTTCAACAAATACGGCAGGTACATTTCAGCTCGATGATGGAACAGAAATAGTTGGTGCTTTTAAAGGTAAAGATTACATTTTAGTTTTAACAGATACTGCAGCTTATGAAATGCAGTTTGTAGGTCCTCCTTTTACATTCTCAATAAGAAAAGTTGCGTCTAATGCTGGATTGATAGGTAATCATGCAGGTGTGTTTGCAAACGGTGCTGTATTTTGGATGGGAAAAACAGGCAAGTTTTATGTTTATGACGGGACAGTAAAAATATTGCCGTGTCTAGTTGAAGACTTTGTCTTTACTACAAATGGAAATAATCCAGGAATAAATTTTGATTCAGGCAAAATTGTTTTTGCAGGCATTAATGAGTTGTACTCAGAGATAAATTGGTTTTATCCAACTGCTGCCACATCTTCAATTGATAGAGTTGTAACATACAATTATGCTGAGGGTGTTTGGACAACAGGGACTTTAGACAGAACAACATGGATGGGATCTACTGTGTATGATAAACCTTACGCAACTGATTTTGAATCGTCAGACACACCTACTTTCCCTGTTGTAAGTGGTGTATCAAATGGTGCTACGATTTACTACGCACATGAGGTGGGAGTAAATCAAGCAAACGGTGATGGAACAACAACAGCCATACCAGCTTTTATAAAATCAGGGGAGTTTGATTTAAACGGAAGACAGGGTGTGCCTGGAGATGGTGAATTTTTATTAAGTGTAAGAAGATTTATGCCTGACTTTAAAAGAATTAGTGGTAACGCACAAGTAACAATATTTTTAAATTCTTTTCCACAAGGATCAACTGCAGCATCAAGTCCGTTGGGACCTTTTACAGTAAGTTCCTCAACAACTAAAGTAGATACAAGAGCTAGAGCAAGGTTAGCAGCTGTGCAAATTGAGTGCTCAGCGGTAGATGAAAGCTGGAGATATGGCACATTTAGATTTGATGTTAAACCTGATGGTAGAAGATAATGGCAAAAATTATAATACAAATACCTGAACCTAAAGAAAAATATTCTGCTGATGATCAAAGACAAATACTACAAGCTTTAAGAACTTTGCAGTCTCAGTTGAACTTCTCTTTTCAGAATGATATAAAAAATGAAGCAGATGCTTTTAANTATTTCTTATCCTAATGACTATACGATATAAAAATCAAGGTTTTAAACAATCAAGCACGGGCAAAACNACGGTNNTNACATGTCCAACAAACGCAACNATTATTGTTAAAAGCATGTATGTTGCNAATAANGATGCATCATCAGCTATTTTAGTTAATATGAATTTAGTTGATTCTTCTGACTCCAGTGCTGAATATGAATTTTTTAGAGATGATGTGGCAGCTAAAACACAAGTCAATGCAACTCCACAAGGTATAAACTTAGAAGCAGGTGATGCGATTACAGTAACAGCAGCCTCAGGTAGTAATAAAATTCAAGGTGCCATAAGTTATGCTCAACTAGATAGATCGCAGGAAAATGGCTAAGAAAAAACCTATGTTTGGGGTAAACAATTACCACAAACGAACTCCTAAAAAACGGCCTGGTCAACATGCTAAAAGTTATAGTAAAAGAAAACCTTATCGTAAAAAGTATCGTGGACAAGGGCGTTAGTTTGGTATACTAAACTATTATGACTGTTTATCATAAAATTAAGTGCGATACTAAAACAATCTATAGAAGTATTAAGACTGGCGAGAGATACGAGACAAAAGAAGCTTTCTTAAAAGATCACCCTCAAGAAGATTTGGCCACTGATGTTGAAGTTCAGGTTCCTGACCTTCCTATGTTTAGTAAAACACAAAAATGAATTCTTATATAGATATTCGTTATAATATCTTTTCTGATAATGAAATAAACAAAATGTTAATGGGATTTCATTCTAATCAAAACAATTTAAAAAAATATAGAGATACGTTTGTTCTAACACTTGAAGGTCAAGATTTGCCTTGGTTAGATAAAAAATATCAACCTTATGTGTATGATAATACAATCTCATGGACTCAAATGGTCTTATGGCCAGAGGGCTCTTCACAAAAATTACACGTTGACGATCGTGAGAAAGATACAACAATTGCATCTATAACTTTTTTAAATGATAATTTTGATGGGGGTGAAACTTATTTTGGTGAGGGCACTACAATAAAACCTTCTAAAAATAAAACAATTTTTTTTACTGGTAAGGAATTAATACATGGTGTTAGAAAAGTTACTAACGGTGAAAGATACACTATTGCAACTTGGTATAAAAAAAAGTAAAACACAAAGATGATTTGCACACAAATAGATAATTTTTTTGAATTACCTGAAGTAATCTATGCAGAAGCTAAAAAAACAAAACTATATTCTTTAAATGAACACCCCGACCGCNTAGGTAAAAAAGATTTAACAAGTTGGCCTGGAAAGAGAAGTGAAGAATTAGGTGATGTGAATCCATTATTTAAATATCACATTATGAAATATCTCACTATTTCAAATGTAAATGTGCGAGGTAGGGATGTAAGTTTATATATCCACGCTAGATACACTAATGATATGGCAGATGATTTCATACATATGGATGAGTGTCTTTATTCCATGTTAATTTATTTAAGTAGCACAAACTTAAACAGCGGTACAAAATTTTTTGATACTAAAGATCAGATGGTGAACGATTTCAAGTTTGTAAAAAATAGATTATTGTGGTTTGATGCAAGATATAGACATACTGCTTATGGTCATCATGGAGATAATATCGACAACTGTAGATTAACTATAAATGGATTTATAAGATGAAACCATCAGGCGGAACTGAACTACAGTACGAATTTTTGAAAAAATATGTTTCAGAAAATATTTTAGATCAGTTTCAGATATGTTTATCTGTTCCAGGACAAGTTCCTCTTTCTGCAAATAAAATAAATATACTTTGGCAAAAGATGGCTCCTGATCAGCCACACTTTCAACAGTTCTTTAATGATAAAGAACAAATAAAACAATACGATTATTATGTATTCAACTCACATTGGAATTACGAACAGTTTAGAAAAACATTTGATATACCAGCTGACAAAAGCACAGTTATTAAAAATGGTATACCCGATATAAAATTAAGAGATCCAAAACCAAAAAGAGAAAAAATTAAATTAATATATCATCCTACTCCTTGGAGAGGTTTATCTGTTTTATTAGGAGCTATGCAACTAGTAAAGAACCCTAACATTTCTTTAGATGTGTATAGTAGCACTAAAGTTTATGGCAGTGATTTTGAAAAAGATAATGATAAAACTTATACAGCTCTTTACGAACAAGCAAAAAATTTACCTAATGTAAATTATATAGGTTACAAACCCAATGAATACATATTAGAAAACCTTCATACTTACGATGCTTTTGTTTATCCTAATATTTGGGAGGAGTCGTTTTGTATTTCTGCTCTTGAATCTTTGGCATGTGGTCTGTACGTAGCAACAACGGACAACGGAGCACTTTATGAAACCTGTTCTGAGTTCCCAGTTTACATACCAACGGATACTAATTATAGAAATTTAGCTATGCAATTTGCATCTGTAATTGATGGCATACCTGAGCAGATAAATGATGAACAATTGCACATACATCTTAAGTTTCAACAAAACTTTTTCAATCATTTTTATAGTTGGAAATCTATAGGAGACCAATGGAAAAGATTCTTAGAAGGAGCATTACATGCAAAAAGATCAAGACCCAAGTAAACCAATATGGTTTGGTAAACCAACAAAAGAAATAAAAACACAACAGCTTAAACCGAAGAAGTTTTCTATATTTGTTGCTACACCTGTGCACAGTGAAGTATCTATTCATTACTTTCAAGCGTGTTTAGAGTTTCAAAAACATTGTGTGACTAATAATATTCAAGCATCATTTCAAGTCATGAAATCATCATTGATAACACAAGGAAGAAATTTATGTGTATCTAGTTTTATGCAAAGNAATCACACTCATTTATTATTTGTAGATTCAGATATTGAGTTTCAAACGCAATCTATATTCAAAATGATATCATCAGATAAAGAACTTATATCTGTACCTTATCCATTAAAACAACTTTTTTGGGATAAAGCATGGGAAAGAATATCNAAAGGTAATATTAAGAANGCTAAGGATTTAAAGTTTAAAGGTTTGTACTCTTATCCAATGAAAGTAAAAGATGAAAAAGATATAAGAATAAAAGATGGTGTAATTGAAGTTACACACTCACCTACTGGATGTATGTTAATCAAGAGAGAAGTAATAGAGAAAATGATAAAAGCTTATCCTGAAAAAGAGATAGATCAAAAGTCTGTTATTAACGGTGAGTTAATAAAAGTGCCTTTTTTATATAATTTTTTTGATACAGAATTTGACCCTAAAACAAAAAAATATCTTGGTGAAGATTTTGCGTTTTGTAAGAGATGGAAAGAAATAGGTGGTAAATGTTATGCTCTTATAACCGACCGAATAACACATGCTGGCGAACATCAGTACAGGGGCTGTTTTGCCGATGAGTTGATAAAGACTGAGTAAAATGGTAATATTTCATAATTAGCTAATTTTAAGGAATACATAATATATGTTACAATTTTTACCCTACGCACTAGCCGCTTACGGAGGATACAAAGGTTATAAAGCTTCTAAAGACGCTGGTGGATCAGGACTTCAAAGATTATTAGCAGCAGGCACTGGAGCTTTCTTAGGCTACCAAGGTGGTAAAATGGTGCCAGGTGTTAGTGGTGCAGGTTTTGGATCTACCGTTCCATCGTTTACACAATTAGGTCCTGTTCAATCTTTAGCAAATACTGGTCTTGGATCTTTATTAGGTATTCCCTCAAACATACAAAATACAGAGTTGGCAATGTTACAAAGAACTGGTCAAATACCAGCAGGTGTAAATGTTAATTCAATGAATTTTGGTAATACAACAAAACCTGCTAGTTTGTTTGACAGATTGTTAAGGAGAGAAAGATTAAATCCTGTAACGGGAGAACCGACTGGTGAGATGGAATTTAGTCCTGGTAAAGTCGCTACAGCAATAGCACTTGGCACAGCTGCAGGAGGTGTGTTTGAACCAAAACCTCAAGATGTATTTACTCCTACTTATAATTTAGCTGTTGCAGATTTACAAAAACAAAGAGGTGGTTTTAAATATATTGATCCCGTAAGTGGAGATGAAAAAACTTTTGAACAAGTTTACATCCCAGAGGCAGATCCTAAAAACTTTGGTGATTTTAGAATGGGTCCTTACGCAATAGAAAAAACAAGACTAAAGACAGGTGGTCTAGCTGAAATAAAAAAATTTAATCAAGGTGGTATAAACTATTTACCAAGTAAAAGAACTCATGATGAAGACGATGCCAACAACTATGAAAGAGCAATGGGATACGTTGAAGATGGGTCAGGCACAGGAGATAAAGACGAAGATACAATGTTAGCTCAATTAGCAGACGGAGAGTTT
>FUFK010069444.1_pt1 | contig 12102 bp, 15 predicted proteins | sample 1021851 | NCBI WGS metagenome assembly FUFK01 (sample SAMEA51879418, study PRJEB19060) | metagenome
TTCTTGTCATAACGACTTAAGTATTTCATAGCATTACCTCGGCAGAACCCTTTGGCATCACCGAGTGCTTGAATAAAATCTAGAGTTTGGAACTTGTTCCCACTCACGTAATGCTTGGTGTAAGTCTCACCAATGTAGTCTTTCATTAGACTAAGAACCACGTCCTCATCAAACTTGAATTTGGGTTGTTCTGTATTGATCTCCACATTTCCTGTAATGTCTGGAGCATCGTAGTAGGGAACATCGTCCCCCAGTGAGGGGAACCCATATTCTCCAAGTAATCCTTCTTCTTCCAAAATGTCATAAAGTAACCAGTATGCCACTATTATACCTCAAAGGATACGTCTGCGTCAACCTTATCGTAAAGTTGCTGAAANGCTTCCTTGGTCTCTTCGTCAAAACGNGAGATGCAAGTAGTGATTGCCTTAGCACGATTGCCNAAGATCTCGTATGCTTTTACGATGTGAACAAGTCTACGTGTTGAGATAACCTCGTCGATACCACCGTCAAAGAATGTCTTGCGGATGATGTCTGCCCAGTCGCAAAGTCTCTTGTTGAACTCTTTGTCTGATGACAATAGATCGAGCATCTTCTGCTCTGTCTGTGGATGAGGATAGTTCTGCTCAAAGGTAACAGGGAATCTCTCAAGGAATGCTTCGTTAAGAACGTTAGTGCCTACGAATCTNCCATCCTCAGAACCTTTACCTTTTGTGTTAGCAGTAGCAACAACAGTGAAACCTTTTGCAGGTTTTACATACTTGCCGATCTTCTTAAGGAAGACACCTTTGCCTTCAAGAATAGATTGCAAACATAGGATCTTGTTAGATGCTAGGTCAATCTCGTCAAGGAGTAGAACTGCACCACGCTCAAGTGCTTCGACTACAGGACCGTTGTGCCATACTGTGTTGCCATCAACAAGTCTGAATCCACCGATAAGATCGTCTTCGTCTGTCTCGATAGAGATATTGACTCTGATGAGTTCTCTGTTTGCTTTAGCACATGCCTGTTCTACAGAGAATGTCTTACCGTTACCAGATAGACCTGTGATAAATGCAGGATAGAAGATACCTGATTGGATAATCTTCTTGACATCGTTGAAGTTGCCAAATGGAACAAAGGTATCAACTACCTCTGGAATAAGGTTCTGCTCAACTGAGGGGATTACAGAGGGTGCTGAGAGTGCTTTTGTAAGGATCTCTCTGCCTTCTTGTATAGTTAGATTCCATGTGCCCTTCTTGACTTGGAACTGTTTTAGTTTGCGAGATACAGTTGCGTATCCTACTGCATACTTGGTTGCAAATTTTTTGACATGTGATGCGTCGATGTTATTACCGAACTCGTCACGTAACTCGTCTACAAAGTTGACTGGTAGTTTTCTCTCAAATGGCATGATAATGAAGTTGTGTGATGTGTATATTATAATAATGCCACATCATATAGGACTTTGCAATATATGATGTGACACTAATTTGATTGGCACTATGCAATCTGTTCGATGAAGGAAGATAGGATCTTCTTGTTCATCTTCTTTCCTTTTAGAGACTTGACGAATGCTCTCTTGATGTCTGCTTTTGAATCTGACTTAGGTTCAAACTCAGCATCGTTCTTGAGTGCTGATGCTGCTAGACCATACTGAACTGTCCAGTATGAAGATGCACAGATGAATGATTTTGTTTTCTTCCACTCTGCATTTGCACGTGCTACGTTCTCTTCTGTGTANTNGTCACCGAAGCAATCAATCTTGAATCTGTGCCACTCACCTGATCCTAGTANTCTGATGTTCATGAAAGAACACTCAGGAAATCTGTCACGTANGTAAGATACNAACTGTCTTGTTTGTCCTGAGTAGTAGTCTCCTGAGAACTTATACATTCTACCTGTCTTGCGGTCACGTAGGATGTATCCTGCACCCATGTGTGATGCGAAGAGTGACTCTGTTCCGTCTCTATCAACATACTTCTTACCCGCACGTAGTGGATTGCCATCGCCATCAGTTAGACATACAACGTGAACCTTCTGTGCTCCTGTTCTTGTCTTGAACTCAGGGATGATGTCATTCATAGCGATNAATGACTCATTGAGTGGAGTGCCACCTAGTCTTAGTTTCTGAGGAACACAAACACCACCATAATGAACGATGGATGATGCAAGACGGAATAGATTTTGTTGCTGTCTGTCTGCAACTCTCTTGTTTGTTTTACTTGATAGAACATTGATCATGTTGAAGTTGTCAAGGATAACTTTACCGTCGATCAAAGACTCTTTGGCAACATCATGATAACTGCCATGATACTCATATGCATCAGTGAAAAGATATACATCATAGTCAATACCAACCTTGCGACAGAATGATACAAGTGTCAATGCTTGCTTGATAGTATCAAGAACCTGATGATGCATAGAACCAGACCAATCAATGTTGAAGATTAAACCGTGACTCTTAGCATCAGGGATTGTTGTGATCTTCTTGAATAGATCATCGTTGTATTTGTATGTGTGAAGATTAGCAGTATCAAGAACACCTGTTCTGGATGTAGTAGCACGTGCATAACCATCTGCTGCTTTCTTCATCTCAAACTCTTTTACAAGATAATTAACTTCTTTGTTAGAAGATGTCTTGAATGCTCTGTATGCTACATCTGATGAATCAAGATCTTGGACTCTGTATCTTGCTTGCTCCATATCATACTCATCAGCAAAATCTGTTCTACGTCTTAGTGCATCTGTATTTGCATAGTGATCTGAAAGATAGTCTGAGATCTCTTGGTTAGAAACATTGTACTTGATAGGAATCTTAGGAACCTCAACATAGATGTTCTCTCCTGCTTCCTTATTAACAAGTTTCTTTTGTGATTGTGTTGCTGCCTGTGCAGTAGATACTTGTGGATCAGAATCTTGAGGACCGTTCTGACGTCCTGCAGATGTTTCTACAGATGGATTACCATGCCACTCTTCTGGTTCAGTAGATTCTTTGTCCTTAAGAATGTCAATTGGTTGTAGGTCTGTTGCTTCTTCCTGACCTTCTTCCTCTCCTGCATCTGTAGGAGCATTAGATGACTCTACAGTGTTGTTGTTTTCTGACTTACCTGTAGATAGATCTTCTAGAGGATTGTTTGAGTCTGTAGCGTCATCCTGATGAGGTGCTTCTTCTTTCTGTTGCTTGTCAAGTTGCTCTTTGCAGAATACGAAGATCTCTTTAGCAAGTGCAACTGCATCGTCAAATGTTTCTAGAGCATCACACTTAGGAAGGAATGCTGCTTCCTCTGCTGTGAATGGGATGTCTCTGTAGTTGCCGATCTTGTATTGTAGATTGATCTTGTCTGCAAGATTGAGTTGTGAAATATCTTTGTTNTTAAGACCGAAGAACTCGTCAATGTCAAGTGCTTGGTAACCTTTGAAGAATGTCTTNGGAAGACCTTCGTATCTACGCTTGATAAGTTTCTCGATACGGATATCTTCTGTTACGTTTAGGAATAACTGAGGAACTTCATCTAACCAGTCGCTNTCTTCTGGTGTGTATAATGCATGACCTACCTCATGTGCGATGAACATGTCGATAACATCATTGCACTCATGCTCCCATGTAGGTAGAGTTAGGACTCTGCTGTATACTTCAAACTGTGCTGTCTCTACAGGACGATGCTCTACAATAAGATTCTCTGTGGCAAGTAGTTTAGCAAGTGATTCTTTGACGATGTTCATGATAATTGCTTTGTTGTATACACACATTATAATAAGAAACCCTCCGCTTGGGAGGGTTTAGTAGACACTTTAATAACTGTCCACGTCGTTTTCTTGCTTGACGTAGTGCTTGTGGTTTGAGGTGGCGTTTCTGTTCCTTCTTGGAATGATGCTGCCAATTAGGGACTCTCATTATTCCTCCTTTGATATGACTGAGAAGTTTTGTTTTTTCTCTACACGTAAGGTAGATGCAAACTTGTCCTGTAAGGATTCTGTTTTGTGTGAGATTACAAACACATTGGTCTTGTCAGACACAGTGTGTAGAATTTTTAGGAAGTCATCTGTTCCTGCAGTGTCCAGACTACTATCAAATATCTCATCTAAGATGAGTAGATTAGTATTGGCACTGTTCTTCATCTTAGCAATAGTTCTCCATGTAAACAGGAGTGCTAAGTCGATTCTCATTTTCTCTCCTTCTGAGAAGGATGCATATGAGAATTCGTCTCTAAATCTAGATTTGATTGTCTCCATGAAATTCTCATCGAGTTCAAAAGACACATAGAAATCTAGTTCCTTGAGATACCTATTTATCAGTTGATTCATAACTGGTAGGTACTTCTTTATTATTGTAGACTTAATTCCTGTATCACGCAACATGTTTGTGACAGTATTATAGTTGTCACGCACTTTCTTCTCGTCAAGTAGGGATTCCTCTACCTTGAGTCCATCCTTTGCTAGTTGTTTTAGTTTATCTTTTTCTTGTTTTAGACTACTACCACTACCTGTAGATTCATCTATCTTCTTTTCTATTGCTTTTATTTGACGTTTACGATATTGTATTTCTCTTTGTGATTCTGAGATTGCCTGTTGACAACGTGACAGTTCTTTTGTAAGGTCACCTTTCTCTGCTATCTTTTCTAAGATACTATCTAACTTTCCTTTGAGTTCGANTGTTGCTTTGTCGATNTCTCCGAGTTGTGTAGTAATTTCAACTTTCTTAGCAGATCTAAAGTTTGCGGTGATTGTTTGGTGGCAAGTCGGACAATGTTCATTGGACTCAAAAAATTTGTACTCTTTTTTAAATGCTTTTTGTTTATCTTTAAATCTATTTTCATAGATGCGAAGTTGTGATAAGTCAGTATCTACTGAGTCATACTTCTCAAGTTTCTCTTCATATGATTTAGACAACTTAAGATCACTGTCTACATCATTTGTAATATCTGTTATCTCTTTTTCAATGGTTGCAATTTCTGTTCTACGTCTTGCAGTATTAGCATTGGATTGTTCTTTGAGATGTTCTATCAATGCCTGTTGTGTCTCAACTTTATTCTTTGCTAATTCAAATTGATATTCTACTTCTCTAATATTTTCTTTTATACCCTTGACACGTTCTTTCAGAATACCATTCATGGTAGAGAAGATACGAATGTCCAACAGGTCTTCAATAACTTCTCTACGGTTGGGTGGGTTAAGTTGCATAAAAGGAACAAAGCANGANGATCCTAAGACCACCACCTGAGTAAATGATTTATAATTCAACCCCAGAATACTTTGTTCCAGATATTTTTGCTGCTCTAAGTTGGGATGCTTCCTCCTTGAGTCTTTTCACTATTGAGATAGATTTCAAACAACGAGGGTTTGATACCTCGTCTCACCATATATTCACGAGAACCTATGCTAAATTCTAACTCAACCAGTAGTGTCCTTTTCGTTCACAGCATTAACCAATTGTCCTTTGGATATTTTACGAAAAGGTTTGTTGAATAACGCATAGCACATGGCATCCAAGAATGTGGATTTACCCGCACCATTCGCNCCAACTATCAATGTAGCAGGACTTGTATCTAACTGTATTTCACTAAACACATTACCAGTTGAAAGAAAATTCTTCCAACGCACAGTTTTAAAAATAATCATTCAGACAAAAATTATCTAGGAGGAATTACTATATCATCAGGAGTGACAACAAAGTATTCATGTCCATGTTTAACACAAGCTTGTATGATCTCTTGATCATCAACTTCTACAACTGACATATCTGGAAAATCATCTGCTTCCAGAAGGCCAGCATAGCGTACCGCATCGTCTTTGTCAAGGAACATGTAAACTTTACGTTTATCATTCTCATCTACAGCGTAAGCACCCTCAGATTCTTTACCTGTGACTGCCAGAATATACATCATACTAATTCTAATGCCTCCACATATAATGATTTAAGAATATTCTTCAACGCATCTTTATCAGAATGTTCCATGTCGTCAACATATCTTTCTAAGATTGTTAGAGTATCTTCCTTCTCTATATCTATCTCCTCATTTAGATCCTGTTCAAAGGATGGATCTTCTATGACTTTGATTTCATGAACTCCTGCAGCATATAACTGACTAATAAATCTCTCAAACTTATCTGTATCAGTTTTCTTTTCTACAATAATCTTGATAAAACTTTGAGCAAACTCATGATACTTAAACATACCTGATTGTATGTTGTCCTCATTATAATATATTTTTTGATATATCTCGTATGGGTTTTGGATATACTCTAGTTCTAATGTTTCGGTGTCAAAGATATGAAACCCACGTCTGTCTCTATAGTCATTCCAATAGATCTGATAAGGATTACCAAGATAAGATATGTTACCTCTGGTGCTTTTACGATGGAAGTGACCTGAGAATACTTTTTTAAAATGTCTATATGGTGCTGTGCTNTCACCATGATCCATGATGTAACCACGGTGTGCTTCAAAACCATTGAGTTCTAGATGACCCATAGCAACAGGACATTTAGATTTTTCAATCAGTGCATAAGTCTCTTCTTTATTTTGTTGATTAATCCAAGGTATGAATAGAATAGGTAGACCACCTATCTCTACTTCTGTTGCTTTATTGTAGATACTAATATTAGTATACTCGCCAACAATACCATCAAGAGTATTGACGTCATTTGTGTCCTTAAAATATGCTGTGTGGTTACCTACAAGAGAATGGACTTTGATACCCATGTCTCTTAACTTATCCCAGTATTCTGTCTTACTCCAGTTTGCTGCCCATAGATCTAGAGTTCTACGATTGTCATAGGTATCTCCTAAATCCAGAACTGTGTCGATCCCGCGTTTTTTTAGTGTAGGAAAGAATACATTTGTGTAAAACTTATTAAAGAAATCATGGAATACACGACTAGATTTTCTTGCACCAAAGTGTTGATCTGTTATTATTGCTACCTTCATCTTGCCCTCACTATTGGTGGTCTCTTGCCAGAATAATCAATACCAAAGAAGTTCAATGTCAATCTTGGTTTAGTGCCAAAAGTTTTTACACCATGATGTGTTTTGTTATTAAAAACAACTAATCTATTGTACACATTTTCTATAGTAATTGTTTCTACATATTGATCTGATACAGCATCAAATGCCTTTTCATATTCTTCTTCAGATATTGATTCGTTTCTATAAAGTTTCATCTTCATTTGTATTTCTTCTTCATACTGATGCATGAATCCGTATTTTGGTTTGTATACTGAGGTTCCTGTATCTGGTTCTGGGTTTTTGTTTAGGTAAACTATACCACCATACCATGAATTGTCATCTATGTGAATCCACCCTCTATTCTTTTTTGAGTATTGATTTTCTGGGTCAATTGGATTTATTAATTGAAAGTGTGCTTGAGTATTCCAGTAGTCAGGATTATCTTCAAAAAATATATAATTTAATTTTTGAGTAAAATACATATGGAGTCTAGGTTCATCTATATGTAAATTTTTAGTTCTAGTGCCTGGCCAGTGACCTCCTTGTGGATTAAAATACTTTAAATTATTTGCTGTTTCCACAATAGCATCAGGATCATCAAAAAAATTATCGACGATTGTAATAGGAAATGTCATTTAATTTTTATCTGCACGTTCTCCTTAATTGTATTATAGTCTGAGGAACCTGATTTGTCATCTGTATGGAAGGCAACCTCATAACCTGACTTATCTAATATCTTGTTNTTAATTTCCAATTGACGTTTNTCTTTTTGTATTCTTCTNAGAAAAGCATAATAAATGATCTGAGTAAAATAAGCAAATGGGTTCTTAGATTTTTCTGGATTAAAGTTTTCTATGTATTGAACACAGTTCTCTATGCCATCACATATCATATCCTCTCGGAACATGTAATTGACAAAGTTTGGTTTGTATGATAGATGTGTTGCTATCTTTAAAAAGCATTCTCCTATGTAATTAGAGATCTGAGGACGCGGTTCTCCTGCTTCTTTTGCAGCGAGACACTTTGCTTTAAAGACTACCAACGCTTCTAAGAACTCTTTATTGTTTACATAATGCTCCGATACTACTCTCTTTCGTGTCATTTATTTGTTTCGTATACTATATTTTATAACAAATTCCACACGATGTCAATGGGGGGCTTGACAAGGTATGGAAAAAGCATTACACTATGAGTGTCAGCGATTAAGGGGTAACTTAGCTATCTTTATTAAAGATCTTATTGAGTTTAATACGAGCTTCATCTACAGTTGATATCTTACCCTTAGCATCAGTTATAAAATCATTATTCAATTTACGTAAAGACATGTGGTAGAATACTTCTACTTCTTCTGCTACCTCTACAATTGTTATAACTATGTTCTTTAGGAACAACAAACTGTTCTTCTCTAGAGAACTTCATCCATGGTTGAACTTTTGCTCCCGCCTGTTTGTTTGGCAATATAACTTCCTCTACCTCTATTGGGTTTTCTATAATTAGATAGTCGCCATTTTCATCATGTACAGATGTCACCATAGAGAGTAGTTCCTCTCCAGATACTAATTTGATTGCTGCTAGAAATTCTGTTTTATCCATGACTCTCCTTGATTGGGACATCAATGAATTCATAATCAAAGTTTTCTTCATTGTATATTTTGACTCTTTCAACTAGATGATTTAGTGTGTAATTGTTTTTGCGACCTTTAGACATATCATCTGCTATGTCATAAAGAGTTGCTTTTGTTTTATGTTCGCCCTTCCTTAGAACTCTGCCAATGCTCTGAAGGTTTCTTATTTTGCTTTTACTAGGCGATGCAAAGACAACATTATGTAAATTCCTAATATTAATACCAGTGCTGAAAGTCCCATAAGACGCCACGATAATAGAATCAGTTGTAGTCTCTGCGATCTGTCTTGCTAGTTCACGGTCTTCAGTATCTATACCACCATGGACGAGGAAGACTTTACGGTTATCCCCTACCTTGCTATTTATCAACTCAAAAAGTGGCATTCCATGCCGTTCAACGTAGTTGAACAGGACGAGTGTATTACCAGATAGGTCACAAACTAGGTTACGTATAAACTTATTTCTATTACTATGTTCTACAAGATAGTCCATCTCTTCTTGATAAGTATCAAATGGTTTTTTCTTATGTTTTAATATTAATACTTTTATCTGAAATTTAGAAAGGTGCCCATCTTTAATAAGTGTTTCTGTCTTGGTAACTTTGTTGACCGTGCCAAATACACCTTCGAGCACTAAGCGATTTGTTTCTGTACCATCTAGTGTGCCTGTAAAACCAACGCGGTATTTGCAGTCATACAGTTTGTTCATGATACTGGTCAATGACTTTGCTTTGAATAGATGTGCTTCGTCACCTATGATAGCACCGAAGTCTGCAAAGTATTGTCTAGGTAGTTTGTATACTGACTGCCATGTGGTTATTGTCACATCTTTGTCAGTAGCGGGTTCTATACCACCACGGACTCTATGGCAATGTTCTTTGACATTCCAACCATACTCTTTGAAGTCCTGATACATCTGTTCAACTAGAGATGTAGTAGGAACTACTATGAGTGTTTTTAAATTTTTAAGTGTCCAGAACCTAGTCAATGCATAGATCATTAATGACTTACCAGANCCAGTNGGTGACAGTAGTAGTTTTCTTTTGTGTCGTAGTGCTTCGTAGATTCCCTTATACTGGTAGTCTCTGACCTTGTGTGGTAGGTTAAGTGTCTTTACATAGTCTCCTATTCCTTGAGGGGTAACGAATTCATCCACCTCTGATGGAAGACCATAGAATTCATTGTCTCTATGGATAACCTCGTATCCTCTTTCTTNACAAAACGCAANAATGTAAGGTAGAAGACCAACATATACCTCACCTGTNGCAGGACTGAAGAGTTTGATTTTTCCATCCCAATACCTCTTTTTNTANGCTGACATGAATTTCGCNGCNGGTACCTCAAAGGTAAATTTATCTGCCAGTTCGTGACTCACATGTGGTTCACATTGAACTGTTAGATATACTTCGTTCTTCTTTTGTATAACGACGTTAGATTTCATATCCTTTAAGGAACTTGGCGAACTCAACCGCGTTCTTTATATGGAACGAACGGTTGTTAATTGCCGAGAGAATGGTCTTGATTGACTCGACCATCTGGTTTAAATACTTTGCCTTAAGGACACTCTTTTGATATTCTTGATCTGCTTCCAGATATATTGCTACATCTGTCTTGATCAGTTTCATTGGAAAAGGTTTTTCCGACTTCCCAGTATAGTATTCCCACCTGTCACGGTAAGTACGCTTTACATCTAACTCTGCCTGATCCCGAAGGGTAGTAAAGTTATTGTAAAGTCTTAAATATTTAGCATGTAATTTNGGGATTGCTAGAGAGTCATGATCTAATTTTTCATCATCTAGTTGTGAGTCTTTCTCCCACATGTCATTCAAAGTTTCTAGATTCATACTTTATCTTGGTCTTTATCAGTGATCTCGTATATAGTATAGCGGAAATTGACCTCTGCTGTAAAGTAGTTGATGTCAGTTGCTGACGCATCAAACTCCAGTGTTGTCAATGATGTTGGGAATATATTATAAAAATTTATCGTCGCGATACTATTGTAGTTGCTGTTGAGAACTAGTAGTCTTGCATCACTCATAGTTTTCATAAACTGTGAGGATCTACCTTTCTCATCAACAGTGTTTATATACTTTTGAAAATTTGCTTGTGCCTTTGGGTTAGTAAGACCTTTCAACCACTTGTATATTTCAAAGTAGTTGTCCATGTCTTCATTGACTAAGAACCTTAGATTCAAATCACCAAAGACCATCTTGTCGCCTGGCACAGCATAGTCTTTGACTGGTGTAGGAATTTCCCTTACACCAATCTCAACTTGTGGTATAGATGCAGACTGACAAAAATAATCTACATTAGGTGTCCTACCAATAATAAACTTAAACCCTACAGGAGAGAGAAAGTTTTTATTCTTAGGAGAAAATAGCGTTCCGTCGTATGCCATTAGCAGTTTTTGTTTAAGTCCTCAGCCATGTTGCCACCTATGTTAGCACCTTGGTCACCACCAAACATAGCCACCCAGCCAGCAGCAACCCAACCAACAAAGGGGATACTACTAAGAGTAGGAGCAGCACTAGCACCAATACTTGTCCCCACGAGTCTTCCAGTTCCTTTTGCTGATCCAACTGCTTCGATACATGCTTCGCTTTTTCGGGCAGAGTTTATCTCCTCCACCTGTGCTTGCGTCAAACCTGGTTTCTGATCTAACCAAGATCTAGTATTAGAAACAGCACCACCTTGATTGATTGCACCATCCATAAAGTATTCTTCTACTACCTTGGTAGTTTCATTCGCTAGTCCTAGGAAACCACCTTTCTCCTTAATGTCTTTAGTGATGTAGGCAGTCTTGGGATCATTAGCTTGGTAACTAATTTTATATCCCTCTTTGTCTGCTTGCACTACGTACGAAGTATAAGGACCTACAGGTATGTCTAAGTCAGGTAATTTATCACCCTTTCTGTTGGCAACCATGCCAATCATACCAATATGTGATACACCTATTACTACTCCTATTGTAGCAGCAAACCATTTTATCGGTGTCATGATAAAAGATTATATCTGTTTATATTTAGACACAAAAAAAGAGGGTGGTTAAACCCTCGTGATGACAAAGGAAAAAGGATTCATTGCTCTTCCCCCGAACTCTATATAANTATTTACNAAAAAATTTATACCTAGTCGGTCATTTACTTAACAAAAAGAAATGCCTAGTCCCANTNTATTTTCCAAGTTTTAATNTTNAATGGATCTAGTGTNACCCACTTTGCATAATGAATACCACGNTAACACAGCATNGCAAAGACNCTCTCTGGNNTNTGNTTTTCTGGATCNTATTCTGGAACTTCGTATTCGTCCCACGTGAATTCTANCTTCATNNTCTTTACCTCCTGTAACATTATTTATTGTTAGGAGNCCTTGACATGAAAAAAACCTCGGAGAGGCGAAGGATAGCATCACGAGGTTTANAAAATAANGAGGGTGGTTGGAGTCCTGTATACCAACAAATAACGGGCATTACTACAGAAGTAAAATACGTTATTGCCTGAGACCCGATTGGTTGATCGGTTCTGCATCGCTGCAGCAGCACCACCTGTGTCTCA
>FUFK010045439.1_pt1 | contig 12101 bp, 11 predicted proteins | sample 1021851 | NCBI WGS metagenome assembly FUFK01 (sample SAMEA51879418, study PRJEB19060) | metagenome
ATGATATAATCCAGCCTCAGTCATTCCAACTGTGCTTGTATTTCCATCTTTACCAGAACCCAATAAATCATAAACAACAGCACCATTTTGCCCCAATTGGGGATTTCCAGTATCAATTCTAAAATGAGGACCAAATGAATCGTACTGTCTTAGTTGCCAATTTTGTTGTTCGTCAGGTCTTTCTGCCATAATTCTACTATAGTATTAATATTTATCAGTATCCTGAGTAACTCCCACCTGATCCCGAAGACCCATTATTACTAGAACTATTATTAGAACTAGGAGGGTCACTCTGTCCAGACGTTTGCTGACTTGATGTAGAAGTTGTTCCAGTTTGAGGAGCAGTACTTGTTGTAGTTTGACTTGGTGTAGTGGTGTTGGAAACATTTGTCTGAGTTGTTTGTGTAGACCTTGCAATAGATGTTCTACTGTCTTGTGGTGTATCATATATTATAACATCTTTGTCACTATGTTTAGATCCCGTCATTTTCATACCATTTGGCATGACGTGAAATGCTCCGTAATATGGTTCACCATTAATATATCCAACAATACCATCTCGTGGTGTAATACAATCAATAACTTGTTTAATTTCACCCTGAAACTCTGGTCTAGCACTGATTTGTACTTTAAGAACAGCACCAAATCCAGTTGAGGATGTAATAGTTAATTCTGGTAAGTCTTTTACCTCTTTAACATTAGTTACTTCAGGATTAGGTGGAATAACATTTATTATTCTACCACCATCATCAAGGAACATATTATATTCATTACCTTGTTCATCTGTAATTGTATCATTATTTGTATAATCTTGTCCAGCATCAACAACCACAACATGATCAACAGTATATACTGCATCACTTCCATCTACAGGTTCAATAACTGGATAATTTTCTCCTCCTGTTACAACATATACATCAACCACTTGTTGATATGTTGATGAATTGGGATCATAATCAATAACTGCTCTAGCAACAGCTCCATATCCCTTATTACAATTATCAACTATTTCCACAAATGGTGGAGTTACATAAGAACCACCTCCATTTGTTAGTTTAATTCCAATCAAACTTGCAGTCTGTGTTGCAAAGGCATCACCAACAATTGAACCAAGTATCGGCATTGCAGATGCTCCTTCTCCTCCACCACCAAAAATGTTGATTTTGATACCTGAACAATTTAATGGTGGTCCTGTATAACAATCACCAAGTTGACTACTAAAACCAGGTGTGCTGACATCTGGTCTCATAAAGTCAAAAATTCCTAAGTTACCTAATATTCCACCAGGACTTTCTGCTGCCTCTTCAAGTTCTTGTGCTGCATTTGCAACACTTAGTATTGCCTCCGCTGTCACTCCAGCAATATCTTTGGGTCCTTTACCCATTACCCAATTATTTGTTTTCGCACCTAAACCATCAACAGCACTAGGAAGTTCACAATTAAAAGCACTTGATAATCCTAATAATCCTTCTGCAGTTGATCTTAACATATCTACCAAATTACCATTAAATATTTTTGATACACCCTTCATTAATCCACCAAGTTGATCATTGATTTTCCCTATAATATCATTAAACAATGCACCAATAAATTGATCACCAATACAAGATACAAAATTTTCTACATTATCTAATAGACTTGTTAATATATTACGAACCGACCCAAATAAATTTTCAGAAATATTTTTAACCGCACAAGGAATAAAATTCTGAAGTGATCTCACAGGTCCAACCATCGCTGTCTGTGCTGCTGTTCCTGCTTTTTTTGCAATTGCAGGATTTTGTGTAGCAAGTAGTACTGCAGCATAGGTTCTTTTATACAAATCATGTAATCCCTTATTCAATTTAGGACTTAAATCTGCAAATGTTTTATTTACAAAACTGCCCGATAATGATTGTGCAATACCAGTAATCTTTCTTGATGCATTATCAATTATTCTAAATTTATCTTTTGGTGATGCATTTGCAACTTCATTAATAGCATTTTCAACATTACCATATATTTTATCAACAGTATTTTGATTTCTTCCACCAAAATTAATAACCTTCTCATTTGCAGCACTTGTTGATCTTTCAGGTAATTTATCCTTTCTTCCATCTTGTATTTTCTTTGCTGTGCTTGCACTAACATTTCTTCCTGATCTTTGAGAGAATTTTCCATCTGATCCTCCACCCTCACCTTTTATCATATAATCACTTGCCTTTATTTTACTTGTATATCCAGTAAAAGGTTGGAAAGGATATGTATATTCTTCATTACCACCAAATTTTGGATTACCTGATTTTGCAAACAAACCCATTACAACTGGTAATTGAGCATCATCACCATCTAGGAAAAATCCCATAACGGTGTCACCAGGCGAAACACGAAGTGATTTACCACGATTTGCTTTACCAGAACCACATTGAGGTGAAAGTAAAACCTGTGCCCAAGGTAGATCATCATTTGTTAATTCAGTTTCATCGGGAGGATGATAACCAAAAATACGAACCTTGACTCTTGTTCCCCAAGCATCTCCTATTTCTTGTATTTGATTTCCTTGTGCAGATTCAGGTGCAACTTGACCAATCCACCATCGAAATCCATCCTTTCCAGTAAAATTTGTTTTTAGTAAATTATTTTCAATCATTTTCTTCCGTAAGTATCTCTAACTAATTTTAATTGAGAGTAAGAACCTTTTCCATCAAAATAGTGTGCAAGTTCCTTTATCATATATAGACCACTTGTTTCTGGGTCAGTAGTTTTTCTCTTTGTTGTTGCAAGTTGTGGGAACTCACATCTTACAATTGAACCAGCATTTAAACTGGTATTAAGAGGAATTTGTATCTCAACAACTTGAGTAAAAATTTGATTNTATCTCATCATAGATTGAGCATGTATTTTTGCTGGATCTGCATTTCGCTCAACTGAATTATTCCAACCTTTATCACTTGCATCCTTCTCAACAGTACCAACATCTAACATACCAACAAATATACGAGTAGGTAAATCACCAAGTGTTCTATCACTTTTATTATCAATTTTTGGCAACGAAACTTGCTTATCACCTAAATTACTTGCTTTTCCAACATAATCATCAGATTTAAAAACACTAATAGATGGTTTGAATGATACAGGATTTATATAATATCTGTAGCTACTATATGCACCTCTCTCCAATTTACCTATTAAATCCTGATTTCTATTAATAAAATATTTTGTTATTTTAAAATCTTTTTTTGGATCATCTGAGGAAATAACACCTGGCGTATAAAAAAAAGTTTTACTATATGGTTTTTGTTCCATCAAATTATCTATAGATTTAAAATTAAAACCATTCTTAGTCTCATAAAATACATATCCAGCTGATGAATCTTCCCCTGTTTTTGATTTACCTGAAACTGATTTTGATGCTAACCAAGTTAATAATGTAAATGGTTTTTTCATATTACCAATAAAACCATATGGATTTTGTGTTTCCTCAATTTCGTCTATCTTGTCAACCTTTAAATAATTTTTTAAAATATCTTTTACTGAGTCGGATATTTTTTGTGAAGTAGGAAACTTTTTACCAACCCTTACAGTTTCATTTGTAATCGCTTCTCTTGATACAAGATTTAGAGTAAAAGTTTCTGTACCTTCATCTATCAATACATTCGTAACTGATGCAACATAAAAATAATCAGATGGTCTTTTTGCAAAATCTAATCCTGTATTATTATTTGAATTAGAAGCTATTTTTATCAATACTCTTTCACCACCACGAAGTGGTAAACCATTATAGACAGATTGCAATTTACCATCATCACCTACNACAGATCCACCTGTATTTGTAACAATTGCTCTTGCGGTCAAATATGGTGAAAAAATATTTTCAAAATAAGTAAACGCAACTACACCAGCAGATATGTCAACTGTTCTTGACTTATCCGCTGATTCTACTATAAACTTTTCGTAAATTGATGCGTCTACTGCTGCCATTATGTGTTAAGTATTACTGATTGTAAGTTTTTGATAACTCTTTTTTCATTTTCTATGTTGAAACCTCCAAGATTATTTAACCCATTACTTTTACTACCACCTCCTCCTACTGACATTGATGGATTATTCATAGCAACTGCTTTTTCCATTATTATAACTTGATTACGTTTTTTATTTAAATTCCTAGACACGTTCGTTCTATTTCTTGGTTTAGGAGTTATTTTTTTATCTACCTCAACGGGTTCTTTTGTAATTTCTCTTATACTACTAATAACCCCCGACACTTTAGAACTATTATCTTTTTTATCTAAAGTTTCTTCCTTTAAAGTATTTGTTTGTTGCTGTGCGATATTACCAAAAAACTTTTCTGCCTTTATGTTTAGATCAGAAATAATTTTTTTACCTTCTTGATCTTGATCTTTTTTATTTTCATTTTCTAAATTTTTATTGTCAATAGTTTCTCCCTTTTCTCTAGACTGGGCAGATTTTATATCCTTAAATTCTGATTCGTTTTGAATTCCTTTTATTAATTCATCTCCATCATCATCATTTTTTTTACTATTAAGTGATAATTTTGGGTCATCTGCTTTAAAATTAGTTATTTCTCCTTTTGGTTTTCCCTCAACTGAGTCTGAAGTAGTAGTTTCTGTTTTTGTTTGTGTTTGTGTTTGTGTTTGTGTTTGATTTGGTTTTTCTTTATTTTCACCGTCACTTGGAATTATTGAATAATCACCATCCTCATTTTCAAGATCAATAGCTCGCCCACCCCTATTATACTCATTTCCTACATCAACCAAATCATTACTCACTCTAACTAAATTAGTATTTGTAAGATCAAGTTCTTCTTGATTTTTTCTATTGATTGCTAATAAATCTATCTTTGGTAATTTTTGTAAAGCTTGACCAATTCCTAAACCAAAACTGAAAAGAAAATCAGTTACACCAGTTACAAAATTTGTTAGAAATCCAGTTACTTTTTTTATCCGATTTATAAGTCCACCCAAAGCATCAAGAATTTTAGGTAGTCTAGTAACAAACCAACCAATTAAAATAATTCCGAAGAAATCTAGTATTCTTCCTAAAAATCCCTTTGTGCTTTGTGCTATTACACTTCCTTGTCTCTTTATCATTCCAGAAATACCAGAAGCTTCTAATTCATCCTCTCTTTCTCTCCTCTTGACATTCTCTCTTCTTTTTCTGAATAAAATATTATCACGACTTATCAATCTTTGTTTAAAAACATTACTTTCTCTTGTCTTAGTTACTATTTCTGAAGCTGTTTCTCTTGAACTGAAAAGACCTTTTGTAAAATTAGTAACAGATGATCTTATCGAATTTATACTAATCGATGATTTAAGTAATGAATTTCTCCTTGCTTTTATATCAGACATTATACCACCACGTTATAAATTGATTCAGATAATGCAATTGATGTATTTGCAAAATCTGATGAAGGTATAGTTGGTAGTGAGTCACTTGGTGATTTTGAACTACCTGCACCAGTACCTGCTGGAACTTTTGAATCTTGCATACCACCAATAGGTAAATATGTTATTTGTGGCGACTCATCAGTATTCGATATCGCACTTGCTACATTCAATTCTTTTTTAACATTTATTGGAGTTATATTATTACCATCCCCACTACCCAAAGTCATTGCAATATCACCTGATGAGTAAGTTTCAACTGAAGAAACTTCATCACCTTCAGAAGATTCTTTTTCTTTTGATTGATTCCTTTTTTTCTTATTCAATCCCGATAATTCATCACCAATTAAAGTACCTATATTGTAACCAGCAATAGATAAAACAATACCTAATATTGCCATCCCAACTCCACCTATAGCTGATGAAATTGGTTCTGGTATTAAAAACATTGTTGCAAGAGTAGCTGCAAGTGTACCTATAGCTCCTCCACCAGCACCCATACCAGCTTCTTTTTTAGTTTGATCTGGTGTTCCATCTTTATCTTTATCTTTTCTTCTGTCTTGATAATCAAGGTATCCAAATACAGAAGTAATTAAAGTTCCAATGATTGGAACATTTTTCAAAAATCCCCCAACTCCACCTTTTACTCCAGCCTTTGCACCACCCTCAACAGTCTCAGTAATTATCTTTTTACCAGTTATTGAACGGAAGAAATTCATTATTTGTTTTCTAAAAGGTATAGCACCAAGAAGACCAACTGGTAATAGAGGTTTGAAAACTTTAAGTAATTGACCTGGACCTTTTGTAAAAATTTTTTTAGATTGACTCAATACAATCTTACCAAATTCTTTAACTTGCCTTTTAAGAAAAGTTAATGCTGCACCAAATGGTTTTTTAATTAAGTTTGAAAATGCTAATTTAAGTGCTAATGAAGATAATCTTCCAACAGTTGCAACTATTTTTCCAACACCCACAGTTAATGCTACACCAATACCCCCTAAAACTAGAAGATTTCCTAAAAATTTTCTCTTAAATTCATTTAATTTATCAATATTCCCTTCAGACGTTAATCTTATTAAAGTAAGAGTTTTATCAACTAACCATCCACCTGCTAAGAAAAGTAAAAAGTTTCCTAACCTACCCAATATACCTTGAGCAGCTGTAGATACCTTTCTTACAGGTGTAAGTAAAGCAAATTGAATTTTTTTCTCTAATTGAGATTCTTTACCCTCTCTTAATGCCTGTTCTGCTAATACTGCATCTCTTTTTGCTTTTTCTTGCTCTCTTCTTCTATCTAATTGATCATTGATGTCTAAATTATCCTTAATTGAAAGGAGTGAATTATTAAGTCCACCTACTTGCTCTGATATATTTGCTAATTGACTCGATACAGTTGATAAAGTTAAAGAATTTTGATTTAGTAAACTTGTAACTTGAGGATCTGGAGCTGGTGGTGCAACAGCACGACCAGTAAAGACATTAGAAGATATACTCCTTCTAATACCTCTAATACCTCCTGCTATTGGTGATGATAATCCTTGTTCCTCATCCATTCTTTTCTTGTTGTGCTTTTAGATTTTCCTCTTCAATGTACTGTTGTAAAAGAGTAACGTAAATTTCTCTTTCCCAAGGTATCATATTTTCAAGCTCTGTTAAGCTATATTTATGGTGCTGCATCAACGCAAAATTTAACTTATAGTATGACACGAGATCTTCATGTGCCATACTTATCCGAAAAAACTCTGCAGCCCCTCAATTTTTATTTCACTCTCAACCTTTGTGTTAGGATTAATAACTTTCACAGTATGAGTTAACTTTGGCATTGAAGTAAAGAAATTTTCAACCATCTTAAATTGATTTGAATTTAGTGATTCAACAAAATCAGATAATTCTTTCTTTGTACACTCTTGATGAGACCAAGATTCCTCTTCAGTATAAACTTGATCAATACAAGATGCAATCAAATCAAAAGTATCATTGACATCTAATTTTTCCAAATTATCAAAATTATTTTTGATAAACTCTGTCAATGATGGATACTTCATCTTTAAAGTGTAAGTATCATCTAATTTAATATCTGGTGAATGATCATCATCTTTTTTAACTTTAATGTCATCAATGTTGATTGACATAGGCACCTGAGTTTTTTCATCATCAGGGCAAGTTACCATTACTTCTATATGTTCTCCCACAGATTTACCACGAACATTTAAAAACAAATATTCAATATCAAAAGTAGCAAGTTTTTCAACTTTAATTCCTTTTGTTAAAATACATTTTGTCAAAACATCCTTGACTGCTCTCGCAATCTGTTTTGTATCTTGGGANTCCATCGCAATTATTAAAACTTTCTCCTCTTTAACTAAAAAGGGTCTATATTTAATTTTACGATTAGAAGAAGGTAATGTCAACTCATAAGTAGGAGTTGATATGGTTGGTAAAGGCATAATAATATGAACACTTCAGTGTGATTATTTATAGTGGTTTTTGAAATCAATTATGGATCGATTATTCCTGATCCTACGTTTGTTCCTGATAAAGTTGACACAGAACTTGTAAAATCTTTATTAAAAGTAGAATGTCGATATTGAGTTTTTGCGTATGAAGTTCCATCATTCAATAAATTTATACCATTATTCATTACTCTATTTAATTCTACATCATTATAGTTGGAAGCATTACTTCTGGCATTTGCAGTAAGAGCTGCGTTATTATTCAAATCAAGACCTAATGATCTGGCAAGTGAAGATGATTCTCCACATATGTAACGATCAAAACTAAATGTTGCGGTTGCTTTGAGTACTTGTGAGTTTTGATATGAAACTCTTGTAGAATTAATCGCTTTAGGAAATAGTCCTACAAATCTATATTCTAGGAATTGAAAATGATTTTTTTCAAACTTAACTATTCTTGTGTCATTTGATTTATATTCATCTGGATATCTCATTTTAAAATAGTAAGTATCGCCAGAAGGATCAACTCCAGAACCACTGGAAATAAATTCCATCCAATGTTCTAAAAATCGAAGTGATTTATAATCATTATCTACATAAAAATCAAAATTTACCTCAGTATAATTTCTTGTATGTGCAAATCTTTCTATAACACCTTGATAATCTCCTGCAGTATTTAAAGTAGCCATTGCACTGCCTGGTAAAACAGCATCACTACAAAGTAATCCTACATCTTCAGATATAAAACGATCATTTATCCCTTTCTGTCTTAAATATGTTCTACAATCACCTCTTGGCAAAACAAATTTGACAAGAAACTTTGAAGTCTGAGCTACATTTTGTAACTTAGGTAATATATCTGATATTCCTCTTGGTCTTGGTGCTGGCACTCTAAATACAACTATAGTATAGTTATTTAGATGTCTTATAAGGGAAAATACTATCCATCATTTCCCAGAAAATACAAAGGTGATCCTACTAATATAATTTACAGATCACTTTGGGAAAGAAAGTTTATGGTATATTGTGACAAAAATCAGAATATATTAGAATGGGCAAGTGAAGAAATAGCAATACCCTATCGTTCTCCTATTGATAATCGAGTGCACAGATATTTCCCAGATTTTTATATGAAGGTAAAAGAGACTAATGGTAGAATAAAAAATTACGTAATTGAAGTTAAACCAGCAAAACAAACTAAACCTCCAAAAAAACCAAAAAGACAAACAAAAGGTTATATTCGTGAAGCATATGAATATGCAAGAAATCAAGCAAAATGGAAAATGGCAAAAGAATTTTGTGCAGATCGTCAATGGGAGTTTAAGGTAGTTACTGAAAAAGAATTAGGAATATGAGTAGACTAGATCCAATTATGAAAAATTTTATCGGCACTGAAAGTGCTGATGATCTTACACAGGAAATTCTTGGTGTATTGACTGAAGGAAGCAATATGCCTGAAGCTGGAAGTTACTATGTTTTTGTATATAAACCTAAAACACCTGGTATTGCATATGATGAACATCCTCTTGTTGCTGTAACTGATGTTTTCTCTTGGGGGTTTCGTGGATTAAATTATCATTGGGGTGAAATGAGACAATATACATTCCCAGAAGTAGTTGGTGGATTGTATAAAGTAGATGAAATGGAACTCAGAGATTTAAGAACTTTACCTTTTGTCAAAATACGTCTAAATAGTTAAAAAATTAGGTCGATATGGTAAGAGGAGTAAGAGGAAGTGGTGCGAGAGGTAATCGTAACAATCCTAAAACATATAAAAATGATACAACAAAAACTACTACTAACGCAGTAAGTACTGATAAGACGAAAGAATCTGTCAATAAAAAACCAAAAGGTAAACAATTTGCAACGCATTCAAGAAGTGGTTCTGGCAGAGTGCTGTCATATCCTATAAAAGACTCACCTTCAGAAAGAACTGGTGATCGTCTTTCAATAAGATGTTTGGAATTTTCACCTCCAGATGATTCTGGTTTGTCAATGGGTTTCCAGAATATGTTTAAATGGGATAGTGAGGGTAATTTTTCTGCTATAACAGGTAGAAATAAAAAAGGTACTGGTGATAGAGATAAAATAGCGAATAAAGAAATAATCATTGAACAAAAAGATGCTCAAGGTAATACTTATATAATGGGTGCTGATGATAAAGCAAAAATAAATTTTAGAAACGAGGATGCAAATACAAGACTTGGTGGAGCTAATATGAAGCAGAGGACAAAATTCTATATTGAACTTCCAATACCACAAGATCTAACAGATTCTAATTCAGTGACTTGGGGTGAAGATAGAATGAACGCACTTGAACTCGCTGCACTTACTGTTGCACAAAATGTAATGTCTTCAGACAATTTAGTTGGAGATGGTGTCGCAACTGCAAAAGCAGCAGTAGCAGCTTTAAATTCAGGAATTGAAATACCTGGTCTTAATTCTGATACACAAAATGCAGTAAGAGCAGCAATATCTGGAGCAGCAATAGGAGCTCTAGGTTCAAACGTAAGTGCGAAAAGTGTTATTGCACGTTCAACAGGACAAATTTTAAATAACAATCTAGAATTACTATTTCAAGGTGTGAACTTGAGATCATTTCCATATAGTATTAATTTTTCACCTCGTGGATATAAAGAAGCAGAAGTTGTTAAGGATATTATTAGATCATTGAAAATGTCGATGGCACCAAAGGCAGGTGAAATACAAGAGGGTAGTAACCAAAGTCTTTTTATAAAATCTCCTGATGTATTTCAATTAAAATATCTTCGAGATGGTGAAGATCATCCATTTTTAAATGCTTTTAAGATTTGTGCTTTGACTGGAATGTCGGTTAATTATACTGGTGCAGGAACCTATGCATCTTATGATGATGGAACTCCTGTTAATATAAGAATGAATTTAACATTCAAAGAAATTAATCCAATTTACCATGAGGATTACTTACAAGAGGGTTCAGGACCAGGAGTTGGATACTAATGGGATATTTCAACGAACTACCAAATATTGCTTATCAATCACCACTCAGTCATAAAAATTCATCTAAAGACTATATTGTAATAAAAAACATATTTCGTGGTACAAAGTTAAAATCATATCTAGATGGGTCTGTTACTGCATTAGATAAGTATGTGATCGGAGATGGGGAGAGACCAGATACTATTGCAGAATTTTTATATGGTGATTCAAGATTAGACTATGTTGTTGTATTGGTTGCTGGAATTACAAATATTAATGATGAATGGCCTTTACAGGATTATCAAGTTTATGATTATGCTTTAGAAAAATATGGATCTGAAACTGAAATGAATAAAATGCATCATTATGAAACTTTTGAAATAAAGGATAGTCAAGGAAGACAAATATTACCTCCAAATTTAATCGTTGATAAAGAATTTAAAATATATGGATCTTCAACACAAGCAGGATCTGTTAGATATAATTTAATATCACAAGCAGGAAATAATCAACTTGATGATAAAGATGAGTATACTGTTGTGACTGATAATATAGCAAGAGCAGTCACTAATTTAGAATATGAACATACTCGCAATGAAACCAAAAGAGAAATAAACGTTTTAAAAAGTGGATATCTACAATTGTTCATTAATGATTTAAGAGATATAGTTAAATATGATGAGAGTTCAAGTTATATTACATCATCACTAGCAGCAACTGAAAATACCGAATTAGTTAACCCATAAAAAAAGGAGTCCGAAGACTCCTACTTAAATATTAAGTTAATCCAAGCTGCGATTACTAAAAGAGTAAGGCAGATTTGATTATATTTCATTATTCCTCTGCAAGTTTAGCAAAGTATGATAATGCATCATCCTCTTCTTCTGCAACAGCAGGAGTTGGTTTTGATACAGCAGCAGTTACTAATTCTTCTGCTTCTCCACGATCAGTATCTTCCTCTTCAAATACTGGTGCAACAGACTTCTTGTTTCCAAGAACATAATCTAGACGAGTTTTTAATTCATCATAGGTTTTGAACTGATCTGGTGCAACAATCTCAGCAAGTGAGAATTGCTTCTTCCAGAGTGCTTCCATTGCATCGTCATCATCAAGTAAAGGACTTGGTGCTGCAAATTCAGAACTATCGTAGTTTCTGTATCCTGCAACATTCTTTGCCTTTAACTTAAAGTTAGCACCTTGCCAAAAATCGAATGGATCGATTGCTTCCTCATCTTCAAACTCAGGTTGCATTGCTGCAGTAAGTTTGTCAAAGATTTTCTTTCCATACTTGTATAGAAATACT
>FUFK010038134.1_pt1 | contig 12100 bp, 11 predicted proteins | sample 1021851 | NCBI WGS metagenome assembly FUFK01 (sample SAMEA51879418, study PRJEB19060) | metagenome
AGTTTGAGCCACCATTTTGCATAGTGTACGCAGCTTGACCATTAACAGCAGTTATTGCGTCTAGCTTTACAAAGTTTCCTATTATCGGTGACTTACCTATATATGACATTTATTAACTCTTTGGGTTATTTGTTTTAATTTCTTGTATTCTTGCTTTCCAAGCATCTATGTCATGGTAGATTTCGTCTAATTGATCGTTCCAAGAACCATAGGCTTGTCGTCTTGTTGCATCTACTTGAGCATTAGCTTCAGCAGTATTTGCAGCAGTTTCGTATGATGCTAATTGCTCAGCAGTTGGTTTTGCAATACTAAGATTCCATTCCTTAATATATGCACCTTGACCATTACTGTCGTCTTGCAACATAACATCATTTAAAAAATCTACATCGCTAACTCCATTAGCTTTGCAGTATTCTCTTATTTTGTTACTTAGTTGTGCCATAGTTTTACCTCCTTATTCTATAATTTTGTATGCTCCAAAAATTGTTCTATTATCACTATCGTTATAAAATTGAGTAGTAGCTCCTGTAGTATCAACAAGACCATGCATTTCGATATAATCGCTTGATCCATTCATATCTACAATTGCTTGTATATTTCTACTAGCATTATTGTATCTATTAGTACTTGGATCAAATTGTTCTATAGCAACTATACTTGAATTTTTATAAATATAAATTCTACTCAATCCTGTTTCAGTTCCTGTTCCTCTAGCCATTAACAATCCATATACAAAATATTTACCAGCTACATTTGGAGTAAATCTATAATTAGTAGAATGATCATAACAATTATCTGTATCAAAATTTTCTACACTAAATTGAACTTTAGTAACTGTTGCATCTCCAACAGTTTGAGCAGATGTTCCCATTTGTGCTTCAAAAGCTGGAGTATTAACACCACCAGCACCAGTTACAGTTCCTGTAAATGCGTAAGTGTCNGCTAAGTTCAGACGNTTCNGATTGTATNTTNGTNATAGCCATTAGTTAATCTCCTTCGTTAAACTTAGAATCTTTTCTTTACTTTCGTAAGAAAGTGAAGCTAAGTTCAGACTTTCAGATTGTATTTTTGTTATTGCCATAATTTATCCTAAGTTATAATTCTGTATGCTCCAAAATGTGTTGCTCTTTTATATTGAGTATTACTTTCAAAAATTTGTCCACTACCACTTGATGTATTTATTCTTCCATAAAGTTCAACATAATCAGAAGAACCATTCATATCTACAACCATACTTCCAGTTACATGATGAAGTCTGATTCTAGTGTCTGAAAAATCAGTTTGTGTTTCTAAAATATTGCTACCATTTAATTTAAAATACAAATAATCTTCAATTAAATCGTCATTTGATCCAGCTTCATATTGAATTGAACCATACACAAAATATTTACCAGCAGTTTGAGGAGTAAATCTATATGTGCTTGTATCGTAAGCACTATCAGTATCATAAACTTCTGTATTTGCTTGAACTAAAGTAACAGTATTGTCAGAAACAGATTGACCACCACTACCACCTAAATATGCTTCAAAAGCTGGAGTGTTAGTTCCACCAACACCAGATACAAAATTTGCTCTAGTCATTTTTTTTAATGCACCAGAAGCAGAAGTGTCTGATAATAAAATTAAATCGTCTGTAGCAACAGAAGTTTCTGCTGTTTGACCAGTAATTATAGATGCTGCTACTTGTGAGCTTCCAACAGAACCACTTGGAGGATTTACTGTTTGAACAGCTTTACCTAAATACACACAGTACATATCATCACTAGATCCAGATGTNGCACTTGTTAGAGTTAGAGATGTACCACTAGCNGTNTANGCAGNNGTAGGTTCTTGCCTAACGAAATTAATAAACAAAGCTATTTCATTCTGATTAGCAACAGGATGATCTAAAGTGTACGAAGTAGTTGCACTTGTACTAAAGTCTTGCTTTTGAAAAGCACTGTATGCTTCAGCTGGTCTGTTACCTAAATAAGCCAAATGTATTCTCCTATGTACTTATGGAGTCAACAACAGAAAGTATTACATCAACTGCACTACCTGTTGAAGCTAATGCCTCTACAGAATCACCAGATTGTAAAACTACTTTTGATCCTCCATCAATTAATTCTAATGATCCACCNGCAGGTATTGGTGCGTCTTTAATTANATAGTAACTTGTACTACTATTTTTTACTGTAGCATCTACAGTTACAGATGATGTAGATTTGTTTGCAAATCTCATACCAATAATTGCATCATCACTATTTGCTGCAGCTCTAATTTCTGTAGCAGATGTACCTATGCTAGTTTTTAATACTCTTTCAAAATCTTGTGCCATATATCTCCTTTACTATAATGCTATTGCCATTGCAACCGCAAATCCATTTGATGCTAAACTTGTGGCATCTACAGCAGCAGTTTGCCAAGATGAACCATTGTATACTTTTAAAACATTTGAACTTGTGTTGAAATATAAATCTCCTGCAGTTAGTGCATCCCCATCATTATCTACTGTAGGATCACTAGCTTTCGCACCTAAATAAGTATCGTCAAAATTATCAGCTGCAGCCTCGGCAGCCGTTTGAGCTGCTTGTGCAGCAGTTTTAGCTGTGTCGGCAGCGGTAGCACTTGTTGCAGCATTCGTAGCAGACGTAGCTGCCTCACTGGCTTTCGTTGTAGCAGTTGTTGCGCTAGATGCAGCATTGGTAGCTGATGTTGNAGCCTCTGATGCTTTTGTTGTAGCTGTCGTTGCAGAACTTGCAGCAGATGTAGCAGAAGAAGCAGCGTTGGTTGCAGACGTACTCGCTTCACTTGCTTTAGTCGTTGCTGTTGTAGCTGAACTGGCAGCACTCGTTGCGGATGACGCAGCATTTGTTTCTGAAGTTGAAGCATTAGATGCTGACGTTGATGCTTCACTCGCTTTTGTAGTTGCGGTTGTTGCAGATGACGCAGCTGATGTTGCGGATGTAGCAGCATTCGTTGCACTCGTTGCAGCAGCAGTAGCCGAACTAGCAGCAGCAGTTGCACTAGAAGCAGCAGCACTAGCAGATGTTGTAGCACTAGCAGCATCAACTATTAAATCCCATTTAGCTGAATCTGTATTTGTTGTTAAAGGTTGTGAACCAGAAGAAGTATGAGCTGTGTTAGCCATAAAGATATTGTTAGTCGAAGTATCTTTAACTAAATCTCTAACTTCGTATGAAGTTGATGCAGACCAATTACCTCTAAAAGTTCCTAATTCTTGTGTTACTGAAATTTCTCCAGAAGAATCAAATGCTAAAATTTTATTTGCTCTATCTGTTGCACCTACAGTAAACTCTGTAGATGTCATTGTATTTGTTCTTGATAATTTTATAGATCGATCTAACTCTTCTTGTACTTGTTGAAGAGTCATTGTTGCACGATCCAATCCCTCTTCGTGTGATTCCGCAGGGAAAGGATCATTAGCAATATAATCTATTGCCTGTGTTTGCGGAACTGCTCTTCTCAACACAACTGTTTCACCACTTGCTGGAATATTACCAGAAGTAAATACTACAGTTCCACCAGAAGCAGATCCTGCACCAGTTACTGTATAATGTGTAGTAATTGTTTTAACAGTTTCAGTTGCTGTTGATGATCTTATAATGACCTGTAAATCAGAGTCCGCAAAAATCTTAAATGTGTAATTAAAGGTGGTAGTAGAACCATCACCAGAATATGAATTTTTTACTGTAGTCGATGATATTGTCATAGCAAACCTTTAAACAATGTTGATGGTTTTGTAAATAAATATTCTTGTTTATATTCTTTTTTAATCATTTTTTCTACTCTTTATTAATTAAATTCTGGAATTACTGAACCTGGTTTCATGTAATATGTTTGACCTCTTTTTTCACTATGATTTGCTTTCATTCTTTCCCAGTATCCAGGATCTAAAAACTCTTTAATTTGATAGCCAATTAAATAATCATATGCTGCTTTAGTATAATATAAATTTAAAAAAGGTGTATGACCTTCAACTAATTCATAAAATTTTTTACCTGCTTTTTTAGGTTCATTCATAGCTTGAACCATGTCAAAAAATTTCTTTATATCTGATGCAGTTGGTCCAAGAGCAGTTTCAAATATACCATTTCCATATTCATTTTGTATTTCACTAATTAAGAAATCACCATAAATACCACCACCTCCACCTTGAGCAAAGGATTGTAAAATAACTCCTTTTTTCTTAGGATCTCTAGGTGATCTACCTCTAAGCATATCTTTAGTAGTCATTGCTATATAGCCAAACATAGTACCCATAATTACTAAACTTGTTAAACCTTTAAGCATTGGTAAACTACCTTCATCTGCTCCATAAGAATATAATTCTCTACCAATAATTTTTTTCCACATACTAATAGGAAACCCTTTAAACTGCATAACAAATCTAATAGTCTCTCCCATTGGAGTACCTTTTTCTAAACCCTGGTTCATAATTGCTCTAGTTGCAGCATCTGGTTCTGGAGATCCATGCATACCTTGATCTACTAAAACATTTCTCCAGGTTAATTCTAAATCTTTTTTAAAGTTTCTTATTTCTCTTTGGGATAATTTTCTACCAACATAATTAATTATTGCTTCATCTGCTATTTCATCAACACCTTCTGCAGTTAAATATCTTTTATTGTCAACTGCTAAAGTTTCAATTGAACGAAGCATATTCCATTTACCTTCATCAATACCATATAAAGTTAAAAAATTTCTTTCTCTTAAATCTAAATCTGTAAATTTTTTGTTAGTCTGCATTCCATAATGTCTAGATAATCCTAATATCATTGAACTTTTTAATCTTGACACCCAACCATTTAATGAGTTCCATTTAAAAAATGTATTTTGCAGTTCACCCATTTTACCCCAACTATCATTACCTGCAGCATATACATTTCCTCTATAAGCTGTAGCAGAATATGAATTGCTTACTATTTGTAATACTTCCATTGCAGCTCTATCATTTGCATTAAATAATCCTGTTAATGCTTCAAACAAACCACTCAATAATCCTCTACCTTGAAAGTTTGTAGTACCCATGTATTGAGGTAAGTCTCCAAAAGAAGTAATGGGTGTCATACCTAATCTCGCCATTGCTCCTGTTGATCTAACAACCATACCTACTTTTGCTAAAACATCATTTGAAATACCATTAATACTTCCATCTATTTCTTTAAATTCATTTTCAAAATTTTTAAAATATAATTTATTAACTTGTTTAGGATCTTCATTTTTGTATTTTTTTCTTAACAAGGTTAAAACTTTTTCTAAAGTATCTTTAGGATTAGTTCCAAGTGTTTGCATTAACGCAATGTTTCTTGTGCTAGTAGTTATAACTCCTAAAACATTTTCTTTTAAAGAAGGTTGTCCAAACTTAACACTGTACTCTTGTCTACTAGCAGAATTTTTAAAATGCAAAACTCTTGCTGCGTTTAATCTGTTTGTTACATTTTTTGTTCCAAAAACACTTCCTGCACCATCATGTTTCGTATGATCACCAGACATAAAGCTATCAAAAATATTATCTAATATTCTATCTATTTCTCTAGTATTATTTATGTTTGGAAAAGTTCTTTTTAAATCTAATCTTGGTTTTATATATTCTCTCCATGCAACTCTATGATCTCCAATTAATTTAGAGCCATTTGCAGCTCTAGCCATCTTTTCTGTATCGTGAAACATTCTTGTAATCCAATCATCTATTTCACCTATGTTTGCTCCTAAATCATTTAATTGAGTTCTTAAATCTGATTGTATTGTTACTAAAACTTTAGCAATTTGCGCAGCTTCTGCATTACCAGAAACTAAACCTTTTATTTCATCCATGATTTCTAAATCCATTTTACCAGAACTAAAAGCATCCCAGGCAGTAGGTGATATATCATTTATTAATTTAAAAAATTTAGTTATATACATTTCTTCTGAAGCAACTTGTCTTGATCCAATAGAATCTCTAGCAATTTTAGAAAATTTTTGACCACCTACTAATATTGATAAAACACCCTCTTCTGGTGTTAATCTAAACTTGACTCCAGACGCAGCAGATAAATCTACGGCATCTATTATTTTTTGATAAATATCTATAGCCTTCATATTGTTGTCGGCTAAGTTTCTTTTTTTTACCGCTTGATCGTATTCAAACTTATCTATAATTTCTTTTGCTAAAATTTCATCTGTTTTAATTTGCGCTTCTTCAAATTTATTTTCATTAATTTTTATTTTAGCTTCATCTAAAATTTCATTAATTTGTTCATCAGATATAAGATCACCAGTTAATCTNTTAACTTCTTNAAAACATTTAGATATTTTTTTTATATCTGCCATTAACTGTTCCTCTTAGTNCAATAAGTTCCTGCTTCTATAGCNTCTCTTATTTTAGTTTTATTTTTTATATTATTATCTATTCTTTCTATTTCAGCTTTGTTTTCAGATATTGGAGCAATATCTTCATCTTTAATATCTAATTGTTTTTGTCTAACTTTAGTTGATGCATTAAGATTTTCTGCTTCTGCTTCTATTTCAGAAGTTACTTTTTCTTTTTTACTTACCTCTACAGGTGTAAATGGTTTTTTATTATTAGCATTAATACCTTCTTTTTGTTCTTTTAATTTAGCTTCATCGTTTGCCTTTCTTTTAGCTTCGATTAAATCTCTTTCTGTTTTTTGTAAATTTCTCAAGTTTTGCAAGTAAACTTTTGCAGATTTTCTGTCATTATTATCTAAAGACTTTTTATATAAACCTTTGTACTCTACAATTTGTTCTTCTAATTTATTTAATCTTTCATCACCTATTCTAGTTTTTTCTGTTATAAGAGTTCCAGTATCTACCTTCTCTCCTTTTAAAACTTTACCAACAGAATATCTTAATAATGCTTGTTGATTTTCTGGAGAGATTGCAGCAAGTTTTTGATAAATATTTGGCTTACCTCTTTTTTCTGCAATGAAATCACCTATTCTTCCAAACCCGACATGAGCTGCCGAACCTATAAATCCACCTACTGCTATGTTTGCAAAAGAATCATATACATCATAATTAGCTTGTTCTGATCTTGCTACACCATAAACAAGAGGTTCAACTGCAGTGTTACCAACAAAACCTTCAACAAAACCTTTTTTCATTCTAGCAATATTTTTACCAGATCTTGCTACCATGTTTGCAAATCTTGTTTCACGAACAATTGGAACAAAAGATGCAGCAACATTTATTGGATCTAAAAAACTTGTACCTAAAGATTCTAAAAAGAAAAAACTTTTAGCAAGTTTACTCTTTGGACCTCTAGAGATAACTTCTGCTCTTTCGTTTTCTAATTTTTTTCTTTCTACCAAGTAGTCAACCAAACCTGCTCTAGTATCTTTTTCAAAAACTAAACCAAGATCTCCATATTCTTTATTTAAAAAATCTCTGTCTAAATATTCACTGCTTGATTGGTATGCTTGAGTTTGTTCTATAGATCTAAATACAGAGGATGTTGGATTATAATTCCAGGCATTCATAAATGTTGCACCTGCAGTTTCCCAAAAACCAGATTTAGTTTGATTATATAAAGAACCTATTTCTTGTTCAGATGTTTCAAAACTACCTAATCCAAAATTTATCATGTTACTTTAAACTTCCAACAACATCAACAGCACCTTCTGATGTAATACTTTCTCCACCTATGTTTTGATTTTCATCCGTAACAATATCTAAATTTAAATAATCTAAACCATCACTCTCTTCTACTAGAGTTATGTCTCTTCCTGTTACTGGATATTTTAATTCTGTACTCATAATACCTTTATTGTTTTCAGTATCTACAAAGAAAAATTCTATTTTATCACCATTTGCATTAACAACTGGAGCTGTTGTATTATTATAATCTGAATACAAAATAACACCTGTCATATCTGCATTCATTAACCATTTAGAATTATTTTTAATATTAGATTTCATTCTAGTTTTAACTTGCTCTTCAGTTAAATTTTCTACTCCTGCAAATTTTGCGTAGTGCATATAACCATCTTCTCCATGAAACTCATCTAAATATTCTCCACCTGTTTCTATATCTAAAAGAATAGCTTCTGCTTTTTGTTCTAATAAAATTGCATTAGTTTTTTTACCATTAACATCTACTGGTATCATATAAGTTTGAGAAGCAGGTATTCTGTAGTCTCTTAAAAATTCTTGTGAAGCCGATTTAGTTGCTTCACCTATGCTCATTTGTTTGTATTTTATTTTGTATAAAGCTGATTTATAAATAGTATCTTCCATGTTTTGAATAAGCTCAGTTTTATCTATTGATCCTTCTATTTGAACTTCTAAAACATTTTCAAAATCTTCCATTTCTTTTACAATTTTTTGTTTTATAGAATTAAATTTTTCACCCTCTGGTATTCTTGCTTTTACTAATTTTTCTAATTCACTTAAATCTTGTGTACTTGAAGAAACAATATCTTGTTTTAATTCCATACTGTTTGTGCTAAATGCAACTATGTAATCATTTGGAAGTTTNACATCTGTNAATTGATTTAATACCTTACTCATATTTTCGTTACCATACATATTTTGTGTAAACATCATAAAATTAATTTTATCTTCAGCAGATGTTTCTGGATCTGTAAGTGTTGTTTTAATTTTTGTTATTTCTTCATTAGTTGCAACTCTAATAGCACTTTCTGGTATTTCTAATGCTCTTTGTTTTTCTTTTATCATTTCTATTAATGCAGTTTTTTTACTTTTAATAAGATTAGGATCTGTTTCTGCTTCTAATTCTTGATAAGCAAGTTCTACTTCTTCATCAAATGTTTTAATAAAACCAACAGGATCACTGTTAAGTGCTTTCTTTTTATTTTGAACTAACTCTTTAATATATAATTCATTTGCTTGACCTTTTACTTCTCCATGTAATTCATAACCTTCTTTTATAAAACCTTCTGCAACTTCATCTGTCATAGATAAAGGAGTGTTTAAAAGAACATTATTGTTTGCTGCACGATCTTTATTTAAAGTTTCTTCTGCAATCATTGCATTAACTGTTCTTGTAGGTAAAACCATTGCAGCAGTATTCATATCAAAAGAACTTTCTTTACCTTTAGCAATTTTAGCAAGATGATCTTCGTACTGAAGTTTAATCATAGGTGCAATAGTTGCTTTNGCTTTATCTATTAAAGTTTTTCTAGACTCATATGTTAATCCAACAAAATCTTTTTCATTCATTAACATAGATAATGCTTGTCTAGGATTACTAGAAATCATTTTATCTGCTTCTAATGTTTTAATTTCATTTGGTATTCCAGAAATTAATTTACCTAAAACTGCATCAGATACTTTACCTTTATAATGAGTTGTATATAAATTTTCTAAATCTTGTTCTAAAACTTGATAATCAAATCCATCTTTTATATCTAAAGCTGTAATCATTAATCTTGATTTTTTTTCATTAACTAAAGTATCTAATCTAATTAAAGTATTTCTTTGAACTGCTGTGCTTGTTCTAAAAATTCCTTTTTGAACTTCAGACAAAGCATATTGATTAAATAAATTTTCAGTTCCTCTGTTTGTTGCAAGACCAGAGTATTTTTTAATTAATATATTTGATTTATTTTTAACTATATTTTGTGCTTGATCCTCGTTTTCTGCATTACCAGCTTCTGTATAAACTTCTTGCATATCTCTAATAAAATCATTTTCTAATTTTAATGCTTCTGTTTTATTTTCAAAATCTTTTTGTTTAACTTTATGAGCAACAATTTCTTTTGTTACAGGTGCTAATGTAGCACCAATAGTTTGATTTAAATCCATTTGAATATTAGATTGAACTGATCCGACATCTTCTGTTATTGTTGCTTTAGTTGTAAATGTGGGAATCTTTGGCATTATGCAGTTCCTTTATTCATTGTTAATAAACTTGTTCCATAAGATGCTATTGTTTGATATTGAGCAAGTTTAGCTCTCTCTCTAGCCATACTAGCATTTATTCTTGCAAAGTTTGCTTGTTCAAGTTTTTTAGATTTAGCAACTTGTGCATTGTATCGAATAATATTTTCTTGTAGAGCCTTCTCTCTAGCATTTGCTGCAGCTATTCTATATGCTGTTCCTGTTCCAGAAACTACACCAGATTTAGCAAAAGCTACTTCTGCTTCACCTACTAATTTTTGATAAGACTCATTGAATCTAGCAATATCAAATTCTGTTTTTTTTTCTATTTGTTCTGCTTCTTGTTCAAGAATTTCAGCATTACGATTACCTACTGCTTCATTAAATTTTCCAATCTTACCTTGTTGTTTATATGTTGCTGCACCTATTGCGCCTACTACTGCTGTTTGCCAACTCATTAAAATATCCTCGCATATCTATATTGATGTGAACCATCAAATCCAAAATTTCTCATTAAGCCTTCATTCTCCAATCCTAACCACTCAGCAAATTTTATGCCTGTGTCATAATCTTGTCTTACAGCAGTTTGAACTCTTTTGATATTATTTTCTTTTGCTAGTCGTGCAAAATTTTTTTTAATCGCTTTAGCAACAAGTAAAGGATGATCCCAAATTTTGTTTGTTGCAATAACCCAACCTTCTGCAACACCACTCCAAATCATTTTCATGCCAGCAGCAGCTACAGGTTCATTATTAATCATACAAGTATAAGCTAATCCTCTTTGTTCCAAATTCATTGCGTCTCCATCAAACTTTGCATCCTCATCCATTAAAGGATGATTCATTTGATTAGATAATATATATCTACCATGTTCTGCTTCATACGGCACTACATCTAGTATATTATCCATCATTTGTCTGAAGTCTAGGGTATAACGATAAAATCGTTAAAGGTAAAGGTTGAGTTTGCCTTACAAAGATAAACCCATCAGTTTCATAATTACCTCTAAACTCCACTTCTTTGTCTCCTGTAAAGACTCCTAATCCACTATCCATAGCGTCAGCTGAAGATCTAAATGGAATACGTTCCATGTTAGATAAGTCTGGTCCAACCTCCACACCAATAGATTCATANAGTCTTATTGTAATATCAAATATTCTTTTAGTTTTACCTTGAGATGTGCCNTCTTGAGAACCAGCATCTAATCTCATTGTTTGTAATAACGATGTATAGCTTAATCCAACTTTAACTTTAGTTGCAGATCGATCTAAAGTTATACTACCAGAAGTAACAGTTTTATCTGGGTGGGTAGATCCATCAGCTAATATAGAAACTGTTTGACCTTCAAGGTGATCTAATCCAGATATAGTTGTTGCTGCGCTACCACTATACTCTAATTGTGAATCTAAAAAATTAAATGTTGTGTCATCTGTTTCATCGAAATCATAGTTATTAATATATTCTACATATCTTCTCGTTACACTATTGATTGTTCTTTTTACAATAACATAAGTTTGATATTCAGAATTATCTGTAGGTATTGTAGCAACACTTTCACAAACACCAAAACCAGTAGCACTTGCTCCAGATCCAAATGTTCCGCCAAACTTATGTCTGTGCCAAGCAACTACTTGTTGTTCTCTTTGATAGGTTAATCCTACAAGTTGTCCATCATCTCTTGTACCCCAAATAATTTGATTAGGTTCTTGTTGATAAGATATTTGTGTCAACCCACCTTCAGTAATGTGTTCGGCAAGGATAGTTAAATCTGGAGATACATAACCATCAACATCAAAGTTGTAAGCAAGTTCTCTTAGTTTTCTTTTTGCTCTTTGTAAAAACAGTGTAGCGTTTCCTGCAGGAATAGCATCTACGTTTGCAGCACCATGGTTAGATTGTTTTTTAATTAGAATATTTGTAGGTGTAATTGCAACATCAGTACCTCCGCCAGATACAGCGAACTCACCACCTGCAGTACCAATAATTAAAGTTCTTGTAGCGGTCATGAAACGAATTGCGTTTACCTGGTTTGATGCGATTGTGTAAATGATAGCATCATCGTCTGCTACAGTACCACCTCTGTTTTCATTCATGTTTTCATAATCACCAGACTTTGAAAAATAAATTGTTTGTGGATTATTAAGTGTTGCAGCAAAAACTAATCNTTGTTCAAAGAAGGTTACGCAAGAAGGATGACCTGTGGTATCTGAGAATGCACCTAAAGCAAAATCAGTAGAAGCAGTTGATGAACCTA
>FUFK010064519.1_pt1 | contig 12099 bp, 16 predicted proteins | sample 1021851 | NCBI WGS metagenome assembly FUFK01 (sample SAMEA51879418, study PRJEB19060) | metagenome
AACATCTTCTACAAATGATGTATCTTTAACTAAAATTAGTAGAAGTGAATATGCTGCATTACCTAATAAAGGATCACAAGGACAACCTAGCCAATATTATGTTGATAGACAAACTACTCCTACTATTAGTTTGTATCAAACACCAGATGCTAGCACTTATACATATTTAAAATATTATTATTTAAAAAGGATTGAAGATGCAGGTGCATATACTAATCAAGCAGACGTGGTATTTCGATTTATACCCTGTATGGTTGCAGGTCTTGCATATTATTTATCATTAAAAAGAAACCCNCAAGCTNTNCAACAAAANAAACTNTTATATGAAGATGAGTTACAAAGAGCATTGACAGAAGATGGACAAAGAAGTTCTGTATACATAACACCTCAAACATTTTATCCACAAGGTGTATAATGGATAACTTAAAAAAATTACGAAAAAAATTACAAAAAAGAAGAAGTAAAATGATTAATTATCCTGGAGTTCATCAACTTATAGGTGGTTTAAAAGAAGGGAAGGGTTACACTAAACCTGTTTATGCCGAAACTTTTTTAAGTCAAATATTTAGACAAATACCAGATGCTTTAGATAGAAGAACTAGAAAAAAAGGCGACAAAATATTAAAAAAAATAAAAAATATTAAAAAAGGTCCTGGAAAAGCTATGGCAGATTTAGAATATCAATTAGATTTAGCTGATCCTAGAAATGAAACATTACCAGCAGTGCCTTATGAAGGACAATTTGGTACAGATTACAAAACTGGGGAATTTTATGAAAAACAAGGTACTTTACCTGCTATTAGAAGATATAACAAAGTAACTAAAAAAAATGAAGGAGGCCTCGTAAGAGGTTTTGGTGCTTCAATTAAACCTAGAAAATTTAAGGTATATTAATGCCATACGCAAGAGGAAAAAGATCAAAAGCAATATCTGACAGATCAGGTTTAGAGTTTCCATATACAGAAATGGTTAAAGAATGGAATGGCTCTTTAGTTCATAAATCTGAGTTTGAAGCTAAACATCCTCAAATAAAAAGAAAACATATAAAAGCAGATGCAATAGCCTTAGCTAATCCTAGACCTATGCACCCTGATACACAAAAAAAGTTTTTGTTATATGTCACTGAAGGTTTTTTTTCGACCTCTGGAGACACAGGTATAACTGGTGGAGCTAATATGACAGTAGCTTCTAGCAATAATATATTAGGTACAGAATTGAATACTTTTTCTATGACGGCATCTGTAGGCACTAATTTTACTGTGGTGATTTCATGAGTATTACACACGCAAATTTTTTAACTCAAGTTAGAAACTATACTGANGTAGATTCTAATGTTTTATCTGATAGTTTAATAGATGAATTTATNAGAAATATTGAAATAGATATTGCTAATAAAGTAGATTATGATGACATTAGAGAATATGTGACTGCAGTTACAGGCACAGCAAGATATTTAAATGTGCCAGATGATTGTATAAGTATTCGATCTGTGCAAATTATAAGTAGTAGCACAAGAGATTTTTTAGAAAAAAGAGACACATCTTTTATAGCTGAATTTAATCCAGGTGATTCTACAGGACAACCTAAATACTATGCAAACTGGGATGATAAAAATATTGTGTTTGCACCAATACCTGATCAAGCATATGAAATACAAATGAATTACATAAGAGATCCTGATCACTTTACATCTACACAAAATACATTTTTATCACAACATGCAGAAAATTTATTGCTTTATGGGGTATTAGTTGAGTGTTTTAGTTATTTAAAAGGCCCTATGGATATGTACAAACTGTATCAAGATAAGTATAATGAAAGTATGCAATCGTTTATGCTTACACAAATGGGTAAACGTAGACGAGCAGATTATGATGATGGTGTAATGAGATTACCTGTTCAATCTCCTTCACCTTAACTTTATAGGAGAAAAATATGGCTATAACAACAAGTGCAGTATGTAATGTATTTAAAACAGATGTTTTAAAAGGAGTGCATAATTTTACTAACCCTGGAGGTAATACTTTTAAATTATCTATGTATACTTCTAGTGCAACATTAGGTAAATCTACTACTTCTTTTACATCAGATAACCAAGTAACTTCACCTTCAGGGTACAGCTCAGGTGGTAAAGCTTTAGTGGCGGTAACACCAGCATTAAGCACTGATACTGCTGTAGTAGACTTTGCTGATCTATCTTTTGTAGGTGTAACTCTTACAGCCAGAGGTGCTTTAATTTATAATGACACAGCTTCTGGTGATCCAGCAGTTGCAGTGTTAGATTTTGGTGGAGATAAAACAGCTACTTCAGGTACATTTACAATACAGTTTCCGACTGCTGATGCTTCAAGTGGTATCTTAAGATTAGCTTAATAACAGGAGTGTTTTGTGACCACAAGAACATTTACTGTTACAGTACAAAATGTTAGTGGGTATAATAAATACTTCATTGATGGTGTACAACAGCCTACTTTAGTATTAGCTGAAAACGCTACTTATGTTTTTAATTGGTCAGCAGCTACAAGCCATCCATTAAGATTTTCTACTACCTCTGATGGCACACATGGTGGCGGAAGTGAATACACCACTGGTGTAGTTAAGGATGATGGTAATTATTTAACAACCATTACTGTTGCTGCATCAGCACCTACTTTATATTATTATTGTCAATACCACTCAGGTATGGGTGGTCAAATCAACACAGAGTCTGCTACCTCATGGGGACTGTTAGCTTGGAATACAGGTGCTTGGGGTAATCAAGCAGATGGTGGTGTAACTGTAAGTGGTGTTGCTGCAACAAGTGCTGTTGGATCTGTTACTATTGATGCTGTTATAAATACTGGATGGGGTAGAGTAGCTTGGGGAGAATTTGGTTGGGGTATTGGTGGTCAAGTAGTAGCATCAGGTGTTTCTTCTACAAGTGCAATAGGGTCTCCCTCTTTAGCTATTACAGGTTCAACAGCTGCAACAGGAGTGGCTGCAACATCAGCAGTAGGATCAACAAGTCAAGAAATAAAACAAGAAATAACAGCTACTGGAGTTAGTGCAACAACTTCAGTTGGTAGTGTTGTCGTAACACACACAGGATTAGTAGCACCTTCTGGTGTAGCAGCAACTACAACTGTAGGCAGTGTAAGTATTGATGATAGATTTTTAGTTGGTTCTGGTTGGGGTAGATTAAGTTGGGGTAACCAAGTATGGGGTGGTGCTTACGCAGTTATACCAAGTAGTGTAAGTGTTTCTTCAGCAATAGGTTCAGTAACTACCGTTGCAAATGCAACTGTAAGTGTTACTGGAGTATCTGCTACCAGCACAGTTGGAACCATAGCCGCAATATCAGCAGATGTGTTAATAACTGCATCAGGTGTAGCTACAACATTATCAATAGGTGGATCAACACAATCTATTACTTTTGGCACTACAGTAACTGGGGTATCAACAAGTAGTGCAGTAGGTTCAGTTATCGTAGCTCCTAAAATAGAAGTAGATCTTACAGGTGTAGCACTTACTGGTTCTGTAGGAACAGTATCATTTACTATGACTGGCTCTGTTGCACCAACTGGTGTATCGTCAACAAGCTCAATAGGATCAATAACTCCTGTATCAACATATAGTGTTACAGGTGTGTCTTCTACATCAGCAATAGGAAGTCCGACAGAGATAACAGGAGAGGGTATTGTAGATGATGTATCTGGAGTGGTATTGACGAGTTCTGTGGGAAGTGTAATAATAATAGCATGGAACAGAATAGATACAGGTACTCCTGTAACTTGGACAAAGATAACAACAGCGGCTTAAAAAAAGGATAAAATATGGCATCTACATACTCATCAGATTTAAAACTAGAACTCATGGCTACTGGTGAAAACGCTGGTACGTGGGGTGATAAAACAAATACAAATTTAAATTTAGTACAACAAGCAATAGGTGGTTTTGAACAAGTATCCGTTGGAGATGGAGCAACAGTTGCTCTAGCAATGACAGATGGTACTATTTCAAATGCAAGAAATATGGTTGTTAAAGTGGCTACTGTTACCCTATCAGGAGCCACTGTATTAACAGTGCCTGATAGCATTGAAAAAATGTATATCTTTGATGTAACAGCAGTTACAAATCCAACTAACTTAACAATTAAAACTGCAAGTGGAACTGGCTTTTCTCCAGATCAAGCAAAAATATATTTCGCATACGCAGACGGAACGAACATTGTAGAAGTATCACTAGATAGTTTAGGTGGTGCTGTAGGTTCTGCAAGTTTACCAACTGTACCTGTAACAAAAGGTGGTACAGGTCTTACATCATTAGGCTCTGCAAACTTACCACTTAAAGTCAACAGTGGAGCAAGTGCTTTAGAATTTGGAGCATTAGCAGTAGCTGGTGGGGGTACAGGATCAACTTCTGCTTCAGATGCAAGAACTGCTTTAGGTTTAGCAATAGGTAGTGATGTACAAGCATACAATGCAGACACTGTATTAAAAGATGTGGCAAATACTTTTACTGCTGGACAAAGAGGAGCAACACAAACAGCAAACGCAACTGGCTCAACTACGTTAGACTTTGATTTGTACCAGAACTTCGTCTTGACTTTTACAGGCAATGTAACTTTAGCTAATCCTAGCACAGAAGCAGTTGGTCAAGCTGGAGTGATAATGATAATACAAGATGGCACAGGAAGTAGAACATTAAGTTTAGGCACAGATTATGAAACACCAGCTGCTGGTGGTTTGACCATATCTACTGGAGCTAATGATGTTGACATCATTCCATATTTTGTACAAAGTGCTGATAACATCTTACTAGGTGCAGCTCAATTAGATTTTGGATAAGGAGTAAATATGCCTGTTAATCAAGGTTCTGGATTTAATTTTAATACAAGTAACCCTTATGCCTTTACGGACTGGGGTGGTGTAGGACAAGCACCTGTAAATTCAACAAGAGGAACATACGCTGGACCAGGTGGTTTATTACAGTTTAGGTATCCTAGCACAGTAAGTTATACTAGTTCCTCTGATGGTCCAATCGTGGTTTTTGGTATGCACCAAAGAGTGCCAAGATATATGGCAATAGCCTCTGGTACAAGTGTTAATGGACAATTAAGTGCTGTGCAATCACCCGGAGGTTGGTTTGTGTGGCAGGCAAATGGGCATACCACAGTGAGATTAACAGGTGAAAATCAAGTAAGTAGTAGCCCTTTAGGATACTCTGCTAGTCCTACTAATCCACCTTTTGTAATAACAGATTTTCAAGCTAGTGTGCCTGGTGGTAATGCTCCTGGTGTAAAAATGTATATTTATCATGGACAAAATGCACAACTTATGCACCAAAAAGGATTTGCAGCAGATACAAGTCAAACTTGGAGAGTATATCACGCTGGTTTTGATGGAGGATCAAATANTAGTGCTTGGGATTTTGAACCTATAGCTGGTGGTAGTAATTATCAATTTGATCAAGTAACACAATTTTAAAAAATATTTGTATTCTTAGATAAATCCGTTATTATACGATAATGGATGAAAATAAAGCTGTTGAAAATAAAGATAATAAAAAAATTACAGGAATGTTTGGCATTCCAATATTTGAAAAAGATTTTATTTTCAAAGATAAAGATAAATTAATTGAATGGACAAAGAATCTTGGTGGTAGAAAGATAAGTAATGTTGGTGGTTACCAGTCTAAAGATTTTGTTAGAATAAAAGATTCTCTTGTAGAAAAATTTTTGAATCAACTATCAGCAGACGTTGGTGAAGCTGTACAAGCATATGGACCAGGTAAATTTAAATTGTTTTGTACAGCAGTGTGGGCAAACATAAATGGTCCTGAAAATTGGAATATCACACACATACATCCACAAACTGATTTTACTGCCACTGTATATTTTGAAGTGCCTGAAAATAGTGGTTTCTTAATACTAGATAATGTAGATCAAGTAATGTCATATCAAAGATTTTATTCTACTCCTTTATTAGCCGATACTTTGTTTGCTAGAACAAAATATCAACATGAACCTAGAACAGATAGTGTGGTTATTTTTCCTGGACACGTTCCACATTCAGTTACTGTAAATAGGACAAATAAAGAGAGAATATCTATTTCTGCTAATTTCAATGTAGAAAGACAGGATGAAGATGAAGCACAAGTTAACAATAGTTAAAGATGCAGTACCTTTACATTTACTTCAAGATTTAAAACAATGGTCTTTAGATGCTGAATGTTGGAATATGCAATATCCAATTAATCATTCTCCAGATAAAAGATTTATAAAAATAAATTTGATAAATGATGTGCCTCCCACAGCAGATAAAGCTATAGGAGCAGGTTACGCTATGTCTATATTATCTATGATACAACAAAAATGTAATTTATTTAAGCTCCCAGTTTTTTTTTGTGGTATCGGAGTGAGAGATAAATACACAGAAAATAATATGCACACAGATCATAGACACGATTTACCAGAGGATATGAATGTTATGAAAGTATTAGGTTTACTAGAGCCAGAATGGAAAGAAGATTGGGGTGGTGGTTTTCACTGGGATGGTAAAGATTACTATGCTCCACCTGGTTCTTTTTATGTTTTTAATCCAAGAATACCTCACAAAGCTGGAGATATTTATTGTGAAAAAAAACGTTGGGCTATCGATTACAGTCTAGCGTCAAGCACTCCTTATGTGTTACAATCTCCATATAGTTAATTAATTATTTAAGGAGATAAATATGTGGGCTTTAGTAGATACTAGCAGTAATAAAGTTACTGAGGTCATATCAGCAGCAAAATCTATCACTATAGATAGTGTAAAACATCCTAAAGCTATTTTTAGTTTATGGTCTGAAAGTGAATTAAATGCAATTGGTTTGTATACAATAGTTCAAGCAGATGCTGGAGATAGCAGATTTCAAAGTCAAGATGGGGATGCCACTTATGCTTATGATCCATCATCAAAAAAAGTAACGGAAACAATTAAGTTAGTAGACAAAGATTTAGATGCTTTAAAAACAGAAGCTAAATCAAAAGCTAAAGAAGATGCTTATGATAAAATGAGACAGTTTGATTGGTTAGTGCAAAGAGTGACTATGGATAGCTCAAAGACAATACCTACATCTGTCACTACGTATTGTGCGTCTATTAGGTCGGATTGTGATGCGATCTGTACAGCTGTAGATGCAGCGTCTAACGTAAGTGAGTTAAAAGCTTTATATACTGACACTGTAGACAGTAATGGAAAGGTTACTGAAGTAGCTCGTGTGAATAGATGGAGTGACGATAGTTCAGTTAATGATTTAAGAAGATAGGCTTTTAAATGCCTTTAAGTGAAGTTAAAATAGCACCTGGTATAAATAAACAGGTTACTCCTACAGGAGCTGAAGGTAAGTGGATTGATTGTGATAATGTAAGATTTCGTTATGGTTATCCAGAAAAAATAGGTGGATGGGAGCAAACTACCCTTGATACTTTAGTTGGTGTAACTAGAGCATCTCATATATGGGCAGATACTTTGGGTAGAAGATACATTGCTTTAGGAACTAACAAAGGTTTATTTGTTTATTATGAAGGAGCATTTTACGATGTAAGCCCTCTTGATACAGCTCTTACTTCTTGTACTTTTACTTCATCTAATGGATCAGCTACAGTAACAATAAATAAAGCAGCACATGGTTTAGTGGAGGGAGATTTATTTTTATTTAGTAGTGTAACCTTACCAGGTGGTGGTGCTACAGGTTTTACTACTGCTAATTTTACTAACAATACATTTCAAGTTATAACTGCTTTGTCTGACTCTTTTACAGTAACTATGCCTAGTAATGAATCTGGCACTGGTATGAGTGCAGCTGGCAGTGTAACAGTTACCCCTTATTTTAGAGTAGGTGATGCAGGTCAAGTTACAGGATATGGTTTTGGTACTGGTAGATGGGGTGGTGAAACTTTTCCTATTGCATCTAATACTTTAGATGGAGCTTTGTTAAACGACAGTGCTGGTACAGGTGGGTCAGGAACTACAATTACCTTAGATTCTACTGCTAACTTTTCTGCTACAGGAGGTATTATTTTAATTGATAGTGAACTCATAACATACACAGGTATTAGTGGATCTAATTTAACAGGTATTGTTAGAGGAGCCTCTGGAACGGCAACTGCTGCACATAGTGATGAGGCAACAGTGACTGAAGCATCTACATTTTCTGGTTGGGGAGAAGCAACAGATGATGCTACTGTAGTATTAGAACCTGGTAATTGGTCTTTAGATAATTTTGGACAAATTCTTGTAGGTACAGTACGNAATAATAAATCTTTTTCGTGGGACCCCTCAGTATCAAATGCTTTAGGAACTAGAGCTGCGGTCATATCTGGAGCACCTACTAAATCTGTTATGACTCTAGTATCAGATAGAGATAGGCATTTAATTCATTTAGGTACAGAACAAACTATAGCTAGTGGTACACAAGATAAAATGTTTATAAGATTTTCCGATCAAGAAACTTTAACTGATTATACTCCAACATCCGTTAACACAGCAGGAACTTTTAGAATAGACAATGGTGCAAAAATAGTAGGTGGTGTTAATGCTGGGTCATATAATTTAATTTTAACTGACACAGCAGCTTACAGTATGAGGTTTATAGGTCCTCCTTTTACTTTTGGTATAGAACAAGTTGGTGCTAACTGTGGTTTAATATCGCAACATGGAATAGTAGCAGTCAATGGTGTGGTTTATTGGATGGGACAAGCAGGTGGTTTTTATTTATTCGATGGCACAGTAAAAAAGATAGCTTGTTCTGTTGAAGATTTTGTTTTCACCACTATTGATGATGGAGATTTAGGTTTAAATTTTGATGCCTCAGACATTATATCTGCTGGGTATAATTCTTTATTTGGTGAGATTAATTGGTTTTATCCTAAAGCAGGATCTACACAAATAGACAGAATGGTAACGTATAACTATTTAGAAAATGTTTGGTCAATAGGTTCCTTATCTAGAACTACTTATTATGATAAAACTGTATANGATAATCCNTATGCTACTGAATTTGTTGAAACAGGTNTACCNACTTTTCCTGTTATACAAGGAGTTACTAATATTAATGGAGCTTCTACATTGTATGCTCACGAAAAAGGTAATAATCAAGTAAATTCTTCTGCAATCACAGCTATAGTCGGCAGTATACAAAGTGGTGATTTTGAAGTAAACGATCCTCAAATGGGCACAGGTGAATTTTTTATTAAGGTAAGAAGATTCATTCCTGATTTTAGAGCACTTAATGGTAACGCTAGAGTTACAATTAACCTTAAGGACTTTCCTAGTGACGCAGAGGCTAGTAGTAGTTTAGGGCCTTTTACTATTAGTAAAACTACACAAAAAGTAGATACAAGAGCAAGAGCCAGAGCAGCTAATTTAAAAATAGAGAACACTACAACTAATGAAAGTTGGAGGTACGGAACTTTTAAAGCAGATGTGCAACCAGATGGACGACGTTAATGTATGGACATAAAAAACATTGTAAGTATAGATAATGAAAATATATGGAAAAGTGATCATACATCAAATCCTTATGCTATGGTTTTAAATGCAAAAAANATATGGAGATTNACTAAACACGAATGGCCTGAGCANTATAAATTTTANTNNGAAATGATAAAAGAAAATGCTNTAGATTTTAAATGGGGATTACATAAACAAAAATCNTTTAAANTNTTNANTATAAAAGAATACTGTTATTTTATGNCNCCNCCTGATATAATATATAGAGCTATAAGAAANGAACCTGANAAAAAGAAAGGNAANCGTAAATGANAAAANCTAAAANNAAAATNAAAAANGTAGTNACAGCTCTNAAAAAAGCATCTAAAACTCATGCNAGACAAGCNAAAACNTTACANGGNGTNATNANTGGCAGATCCAANAAAAGGAACAGGTAAAAAACCNAAAGGCACAGGTCGTAGATTGTATACTGATGAAAACCCTAAAGATACAGTNAGAATAAANTTTGCNACNCCAGCTGATGCTAGAGCAACTGTTGCTAAAGTNAAAANAATATCAAAACCTTATGCTAGGAAAATACAAATATTGACTGTTATGGAACAACGTGCAAAAGTTATGGGTAAATCTGAAGTAGTCAGAATAGCAAAAGCTGGTAAAGTAGCATTAAAAAGAAAGAAACAAATTGGCTAAAATAAATACATTTATTCCAGAACCAAAAGAAGAGTATAATATTGAAAATCAAAGATTAATTAATTTAGCTCTAACACAAATTATACAAAAATTAAATTTTTCCTATCAAGAAGATTTAAATTCTGAACAACAAACTTTTAATTGGTTTATATCATGACGATACAGTACAAAAACGCAGGTTTTAATTTATCAGACACAAGCCAAACAACTGTATTGACTGCACCAACTTCTGGCAGATGTTTAATAAAACAAATACAAGCACACAATAATCATTCTGGAAATGTTGATCTTACTACTGAAGTAACTGACACGAGTGCTACTGCTACTTTCAGAATAGACAAAGCATCTATTGCAACTAATACAACAAGACAAGTAATATCTCAAACACTTGTATTAGAGGAGGGTGATATACTAAAACTAACTGCTGGAACCGGTGGTAAAATACAAGGTATAGTATCTTATGCTTTAGTAGATCGTTCTTTACAAAATGGGTGATATTAGTATATTTATAGGATGTTGGTTCAACAGGCTATATTTAAGATTGAAAAAATAATTACTAAAGACAACTGTAAAAAAATGATTTCTTACATGGATAAACATTGTAAGACAAAAGCAGAAGTTATGGGTAGAAATAACCAACCACAAACAGATACTAAAACAAGAGATGTTTTATCNCATTGGTTAAATCCTAATGATTATGGTGCTCCTCCTTATTATAAAATTGTAGAAGATGCTGTTATAAAGGCTATGTCTAAATATTCTAAACATATAAAATTTTTAGGTAGATTACACTTGCATGAAATAAATCTTTTAAAATATGAAAAAGGTAATTTTTATATAAAACATGTTGATGCTTCTTCTGCTATGAACAGAACTATATCTATAATTATAAATTTAAATGAAGATTATGAAGGAGGTGATGTTTTGTTTTTCAATCCTATGACACAAATGGTATATTCTAAAGCAGATTTAAAAACAGGAGACATGATTTTATTTCCAAGTAATTTTTTATACCCTCATCAAGTTACTGAAGTAACGAAAGGTTTTAGGTACAGTGTTGTCACTTGGCTTACATAAAATATTAGATTGTATAAAAAAAAATAAACCTAACCACTTAACAAAAGTTTGTTACGATTTGTTTAGTTGGAAAGAACTTGAAACTTTAATAAACATAAGACCACTCACAAATACAGACAGATTTCACACGACAGCTGATCATAAAAATATAAGATGGCAATCATCACCTTGGGTAAGTGATGAAAAATCTATACCAGCAGATTGTATTATACCAGTAATTGAACAAGGGGTATGTTGGATTTCTGATATGTCTAGAGCCAATGAAAACATTAATACAATATGTAATTATATAGAAAAAGAAAATAAAGCTGTTGTAGATGCACATATTTATTTTGATTTACACAAAGGAGAAAAAAATACAAGTTTAAATAAACATTGGGATAGATCAGATAATATTATTGTACAGGTAACTGGTCAAACTAATTTTAAAATATGGGACATGTATCTATATGAAGGGGAACGCCAAGTAATTACAGATAAAAAACCTATGTTAGATATTATTTTAAATAAGGGCGATATAATTTACATACCTAAAAATATAGTTCACCAAGCAACATCTTTATCAAAAAGATTGTCTATAAGTTTTCCTATGACAAAAGATTTAGATGCCCCTCCTCAAACAAGAGAGTGGATTAATATTTCTTGCAAAAATTAGGTAAATATAGGATATTTTATTTATGAAAGTAATTAAATGTGAAAGTAAAGAAGTTTATAGAAATAAAAAAACAAATATGGTTTATGCAACTAAAGCTGATGCAGATCATGATGTAAACAACCCTAACACAGACACGAAGCAAGAAGACATAGCATGTGATGTTAAAATAATAGTGCCAGAAGAAGCATTATCTTTAGTAGGCAA
>FUFK010044055.1_pt1 | contig 12098 bp, 9 predicted proteins | sample 1021851 | NCBI WGS metagenome assembly FUFK01 (sample SAMEA51879418, study PRJEB19060) | metagenome
CTGATACTTTAGCTGCTGTTAACAGTACAGCAATGGCATTAAATATTTCACCAGCTCGTGCTTCTGTAACAAAATCCATAGCGATAGGAGCAATAGGTGCTACAAATACTGGCACAGGGTTACAAGCTTACGATAGTAGTGATAACAGTGCAAATCCTTTTACTATAAATCCTTATGGTGGTAATGTTGGTATTGGTACAAATAATCCTAGTGCAGGTTTAACTCTAGAAGGTGCTGATGGTGCTACTGGTACAACATTTATGCTCACATCTACAGGTGTAGCAAGTGCAGGTTTAGCTTGTGATTCAAGTGGTTTAAATTTTGGTGCTGATACTGGTGGTTTTGTTTTTAAAACTGGTGCTTCTGCTAATGACCCAACAGATAGTGGTACAAGCAGATTAACTATTTCTAGTGGTGGTGATGCTACTTTTTCTGGTGGTGTTGACTGTGCTGAAATTACATATGATAAAGCTAATAGTTCAGCAGGCAATAGTGGATTAAATGTTAGTGCGCAATATTCGTATGATGATAATAATACAAATACAATAGGTAGTAATTTTCACAATAATCATACTTTTATTTATATAAATACTAATGCAGGTTTTACAGTAGTTCCAGTTCTAAGTAATGGTGGTGCAGGTATAGCCTGGGCTAATTATTTATGGGACCCTGATAATCAAACTTGGACATCAGCAAATGATATGACTTTTACTCAATCAGGCACAAGTGGTAATACTTTTCGTATTCAAATAAGTTCAGGACAAGGTACAGGCACAATACAAAGAACAAGTGGAAGCATGGCTTATCAAGTGTATATCTCAAGACCAGCAGGAGGCAGTTAAAATGAGTGTATCTTTTAATATAGATATTTCAAAAGCTAAATCTACAAATATAAATGGTATGAATAATATAGTTAAACAAGTTAGATTATCTATTACAGCTACTGATGGTGTTAATACAGCAGTTAGTTTTTTTCCAGTTGATTTAGATTATCCAGATAAAGAAAATTTTATTGAATATGAAAAACTTTCAAGAGATCAAATATCAACATGGGTTATGAACAAAGTAGGAGAAGATCAAATTAATTCTCTAAAAAATGGATTAACTTCTGAATTAAAAGAAAGAGCTATAGAAAATCCAGATAATCCTGTTTTAAAAAATATACAATTACCAGATTAGGGAGAATAACATGGCAGAAGAAGCACAAAACATTATTAACATAGATGGTAAGGAATATAATCCTACTGATATGAGTGAAGAGCAAAGATACCTCATAGCTCAGATACGAGATCTACAAGCTAAAGCAAACCAGGCTAAATTTCATTTAGATCAACAACAAGTAGCATTAAACTTTTTTACTAATAAACTAATAGAGTCACTAAACCAAAAAGAAGAAAAAAAGGTTAGTTAGCACAATTGTTCGGACATCAATCATTTTCAGAACTACCATTATCAACAGTATTATTTAGAATATTTGTTACACCAACTGGTGTTTCAATTACAGCAACAGTTGATTCAAGTTTTGTAGGTGTAAGTGGTTCTGCAGGTATTGTTGTTGAAAAAGACTTTGTAGAAACTGGAACCTCTACATTTAGAAATGCTTCTGGATCTAGTGTTACAGAAAAAGATATACGAGATTTAGCTGCTGCTCAAGTAGTTGAATCTACGAGAATTGATATTTTAGAAAAGTTAGGACAACAAGTAAGGGCTGGAGAGCAAATATTTATTTCATCTTTAGCAAAAGAATTTTTTGATACTATCAATTCTGTAAGTGCAGATTTCTTTGATGAGTCAACTGCTCAGGCTGCTTCCGGTGCCTCTGCAGCTAGAGCGCAATCTGGTATTATTGTTGAATTAGGCAATATGGTATCCATTCTTAATGGTGGTGGTATACTTACTAATATGCAAGGAGTTTCTGGCACTACTGAAATAGGTCAAGTTCTTGTGTGGGGAAATATTGAAATTTCTCAAGATCCGAGTTATACTAAGATAACACCAAATCAAACTGCGAGTTATTCACAAGTGCAACCGAGTCAAACACCTAGTTTTTCAAAGGTAACTCCAAGTCAAACACCGAGTTATTCTTTGGTCACACCGAATCAAAGTCCTTCTTGGGACCAACAACAAGCATAGGATGAAATATGAGCAATAGTGTATTTACAAACAATCTAAGATTAGAAGAGATAGCTTCTGGAGAGAGATCAGGTACATGGGGTACAGCTACAAATACTAATATATCTTTAATAACAGATGCTTTTGCGTTTGGAACTGAAGCTATAACCACGAATGCAACCGCTCACTCTACGAATATGGAAGATGCCGATGAAACTCAAACAGGCGCTCCAAGATCGATGTATTTAAAATATACAGGTACACTTAATGCAACGTGTACTGTTACATTAGGTCCTAATAGCGTTAGTAAAGTTTGGATTATTGAGAATGCTACGTCTGGTAGTCAAATATTGACTATTAAACAAGGCACAGGATCATCCGTAAATATTCCAAATGGATCTGTTAAAGTAGTTTATTCAGATGGTGGGGGTACTGGTGCAAATGTAGTTGATGCCTTTACTGACTTAGATGTAGCAGGAACCTTTGCTGTAGCAGGTAATACCACAGTAGGTGGTACTTTTACCTCAACAGGAGCTGTAACAGCAAATGCTGGTGTATCAATAGATAATATTACGATTGATGGGACAGAAATAGACTTATCCTCTGGAGATCTAACACTTGATGTAGCAGGTGATATTGTTCTTAACTCAGATGATGGAATTATATTTTTAAAAGATGATACGGCTACTTTTGGATCTCTAAATAACAATAGTGGTAATTTAATAATAAAATCTGGAACAACAACTGCAGCCACTTTTAGTGGAGCAAATGTAACTCTCGCAGGAACAGTAGTCACTGGTGGATTAACAACATTAGGTGGTAATCTTGTTATACCTAATGCAGGTAATATTGGTTCTGTAGGAGACACAGATGCTATATCAATATCTTCTAGTGGTGTCGTAACACTTACACAAAATTTAATTATTCCTGATGGTGGAAATATTGGTTCAGCAAGTGATACAGATGCAATCGCCATATCAAGTGGTGGTGTAGTGACTATGAACCAGATACCCGTATTCAGTTCAGGTATTAATGTATCTGGTGGTTCAATAGCTGGTTCATTAAGTTCAACAACACAAGGTAATATAACGGCAACTGGTGCATTGAACAGTGGCAGTATAACCTCTGGTTTTGGAGCCATAGATAATGGAAGTTCTGCAATTACAACAACAGGAACTATTACTGGTGGCACGATAACAACAAGTGGCACAGTTAATTTTGGATCTTTATCAGATGGAACCATCACTATTACTGCTTTTGTTGATGAAGATGATATGGCATCTGATAGTGCCACTCTCGTCCCCACACAACAATCTGTAAAAGCTTATATTGCTAGTGTAACTGGTGGTGGGGGATCAACCTTAACAATACAAAATGAAGGCTCTAGTTTATCAACTGGTGCAGGAACAATTAATTTTACTGGTGGTGGTGTTGTTGCTTCTGGAAGTGGAGCTACTAAAACAATTACTATTTCAGGTGGAATTAAAACAATAGGAACAGATAATATAGCTTTTGGTTCTAATGCTTTAGATAGCATTAATCATGGTAGTATAAATTATAATATAGCTATAGGTGCTGATGTTTTAACCACTCTTACTGCACACGCAAGTGGAAACGTAGCCGTAGGTCATGAAGCTATGGAATACTTTAATGGTATCGGTACAAATGTTGCTTTAGGTTATCGAGCCTTAAAAGGGCAAACAGTTGATTTTGATTCAAGTTCTGTAACACATCAACCTGATGGAGTGATAGCAATAGGTGGTTCAGCTGCTTATAACGCCCTTTCTTCTAATGACAGTATAGCAATTGGTTCTTCTGCTTTTTATTATTCCAGAGGAGATTACAGTATTGCGATAGGTACTCAATCTCAATATGGTGGTCAATTTGGTGGCTCTCTTACCAATGTAATAAATTCAAATGGAGATTATAATATTTCTTTAGGTTTTAAATCTATGTACTCTATATATCAAGGTGATGATAACATTGCTCTTGGACGAAATGCTGCATACTCTCTTAGCACTGCAAACACATCAATAGCAATTGGAAAAAATTCTTTATATAGCTGCGTTGGTTCTGATGATAATATTGCAATTGGTGAAGACGCTTCATATAGCTGTACTAGTTCCCAAAATATAGCTATTGGAGTTCAGGCAAACAAAGGAAACTCAAGCGGTAACACTTCTACTGGCTGTGTATCCATTGGTTTTCGTACTCAATATCAAACCACTGGTGCAACCAGAAATACAAATGTTGGATATCTCGCTATGGGTGAATGTACTTCAGGAAGTTATAATTCAGCTTTTGGATCTCACGCATTAGAAGGAGTAACTACTGGTGCTTCAAATGTAGGCATTGGAGGTGATGCAGGAGGAAGAATTAGTACAGGAGATTATAATATAGGAGTAGGTTATGAAGCTTTGGGATCAACTCAATCAGGTAATATTACTGGAGATCTAAATATTGGCATTGGAGCTAGTCCTTTAAAAAAACTTACTTCAGGAACAGAAAATATAGCAATTGGACAAGAATCGCTCAGTCAAACAGACACAGGAAGTTATAATGTAGCGATGGGAAGATTAGCAGGAAGTTATACGACTTCGGGCAATAAAAATACATTCATAGGTTTTCAAGCGGGATATCAAAATGTTTCTGGAAGTTTTAATACTTGTATAGGTTCTGATGCTGCAATAACAGGAGCTACTGATACTAGTAATCAATTTGTGTTGGGTGGGTCTACAGTCAATGATTTAAGGTGTAACGATCAATCAATTGCTGCATTATCTGACGAAAGAGATAAAACAAACATCATAGATAGCCCTTTTGGTTTAGATTTTATAAACAGCACTCGACCTGTTCAATTTAAATGGGATAGAAGAAATGCAGATGAAGATGATATTAAAAATGGTAAAACAAGATTAGGATTTATAGCACAAGAATTACAAGGAGCTATGCCTAACAAAGAAAACGAAATACTTGATCTAGTGTTAGAAGTTGACCCAGAAAAATTAGAGGCTAAATATGGTAATTTAATACCTATACTAACTAAAGCTATACAACAATTATCTGATAAAAATGATGCTTTGGAAGCTAGAATTAAATTATTAGAAGGATAATATGCCCTTAACTAAATTACAATTTAAACCAGGTGTTAATAGAGAACTTACTTCTTCTAGTAATGAGGGTGGTTGGTTTGATTCAGACAAGGTTAGATTTAGATTTGGTTATCCAGAGAAAATAGGTGGATGGGTTAAATACTCTCAAGAGTCTTTTTTAGGAAGTTGTAGAGCCTTAAAAGCATGGATGGCTTTAGACAGCACTAAATATATGGGTATAGGAACTAGTAGAAAATATTANATAGANGAAGGTTNTTCATTAATTGATATNACTCCTATTAGAGTAACTACNTCAGCTGGAGATGTTTCAGCNATAAATGCNCCTAGNACNACAATAGACTCTANCATCAATGATTCTTCAACTACCATATCANTAGCAAGTACAACTAATTTTGCTCCAAGTGGTTTTATAAAGATTGGCAATGAAGAAATTAAATATGACTCAATAGATACAACAAATAATAATTTATTATCTTGTACTAGAGGTGTACATGGAACGACAGCTGCAAGTCATAGTTCTGGTGCAGCNGTAGGTACNTCCACNTTAAAAGTTACTGACACAGCTCATGGTGCAACTTTAAATAGTTTTGTTACATTTAGTGGAGCAGTTTCTTTAGGTGGTAATATTACAGCTGATGTTTTAAATCAAGAATATCAAATAGATGTCATAGAGACAGGTAATTCAGATACTTACTATATTAATGCAAGAGCAGCATCTACTAGCATTAAAAGTTTGACAGTAGATGGAGCTGTTACTTTTGGAGCAGGCACTTTAGTTTATTCAACTAATGATGCTAATTCAGATGGTAATACTTCTGATGCTGACTCTGGAACTGGAGGTAGCAGTATTGTTGGTGCTTACCAGATTAATTCAGGTCTTCAAGATTCAATTACATCAGTAGGCTGGGGAGCTGGTCCTTGGAACGCAGGAACTTGGAACACGACTGTATCTTCAGTAGATACAATGAGAATATGGAGTCATGACAATTTTGGTGAAGATTTAATTATATGTGAAAGAGATGGTATAATTGCATTTTGGGACAAAACAAACGGCACTAATACAAGAGCTATCGCTTTAGGTTCTGTTACATCTGCTAATAAAACACCATCGATATCTAAACAAATTATGGTATCGGATAGAGATCGTCATGTAATTGCTTTTGGTTGTGATAGTGGAGGAGATCCAAGCATTTTAACTGCTGCAGGTGTGCAAGACCCTTTGCTTATTAGATTTAGTGATCAGGAAAACGTAGCTGAGTGGGAGACTAAAGTTGATAATACTGCAGGTTTTTTACGCTTAGGTTCAGGATCTGAAATCATCATGGCTGTAGAAACTCGTCAACAAATATTAGTTTTCACCGATACGTCATTGCATTCAATGCAATTTATAGGTCCACCTTTTACATTTGGGATAAACGTAGTCGCTGAAGGTATTACTGTAGCTGGACCATTAGCAGCTGTTTCAGTTGAAAATAGTGTAGTATGGATGGGTCAAAACGAATTTTATATATATGCAGGATCTGTACAAAGATTACCTTGCCCTATAAAAGACTATATATTTTCTGATATTAATACTGAACAATTAGAAAAAGTTGTGGCAGGATTAAATTCAGCATTTGCAGAGATATGGTGGTTTTATCCTTCAGCAACTACAACAGGATCTGGGTCTTCTGCAACAGTAAATACAGCAAATGATAGATATGTTATATACAATTACGAACAGAAAATATGGTACTTTGGTACTTTAAATAGAAACGCTTGGATGGATAGAGGTATTAAGAGTAATCCGATAGCTGCTTCCACAGATCATTATCTTTACAATCATGAAGTTGGATTTGATGATGGTAGCACAAGTCCAGTGTCTAGCATTGATGCTCACATTCAATCAAGTCAAATAGACATAGGTGAGGGAGATAAATTTTTATTTTTATCCAAAGTATTACCAGATTTAACATTTAGAGATTCTACCAATAGCGCTCCTAAAGCTACTTTAACTTTTTTAACTAAAAACTTTTCAGGTGATGATAATAAGCAAAATCAATCAGGAAGTATTCAAAGATCGGCTGCAGGTACAATCGGAGCCTCGGCACAAGTCGAACAATTTACAGATGAGATAAATTTTAGGTTAAGGGGAAGATCATTTGCTTTAAAAATAGATTCATCTGAAACAGGTACAACATGGCGTTTAGGTACGCCTAGAGTTGATTTAAGACCAGACGGGAAACGCTAATGTCATCAAGAGATCAAATATTACCTCACTTTCCTATTCCTCCAACAGAATATGATAGAGAATATTTCAATCAAATCATTCAATCTTTTTCAATTTACATGAACCAAATACAAAATCCTGGTGAAGGGAGACATAATAAATTAACTTTTGTTGATTTACAAAAACATGATCGTGGATTAGAAACAGGTGGATTGTTTAATTTTGGTGGTACAATTAAGATTAGTGAGTTAAATAAGCCACATCCTGAAGGTATTTCGTCAACCAGTAGTATTGGATCAGTTAGTGTTACAACATAGAACAATTGTTCGTATTGAAAATTTAATATCTTTATGTTTAAATATATGATAAAGGAATAATAGATGAGCATCTTAAAAGATATAATAGCACCAGTAGTAGGAACAGCCATACTAGGTGGTCCTGGTGGACTTGTAGCTAAAGGTTTAGGTGCATTAGCCCCTAGTTTAGCCTCTAACTCATTAGTAACAAATGCTTTAACAGGTGCTATTGTTAGTGGTTTGACGGGAGGGAGTCCTTTAAAAGGTGCATTAACAGGTGGTTTAGGTGGTGCTTTTAATTTTACTGGTCAAGATCAACAACAGAGTAGTGGTCAGAACAACATACCCAAACCAACAACACCCACAGTTTCTACAGCTACTGAAAAAAAAGGTGGTAGTTTTCTTGGGCCTTTATTAAGAGGTTTAGGACTTGATGAGGATAGTACCTTCTACAAAGTAGCTAACACTCCAGTAGGTGCAGCTTTATTAACTGGTGGAATTGCACAATTGCTAGCAGGTGATGATGACGATGATCCACTACCAGCACAAGATTTTAGAAAATTTGGTTCTGCAGCAGGCTTTGAAAGCATACCTCTTATAGATTTTAGTAAACAGGGATCAGTTTTAACTGCTAATAGAGGTGGTACGATCTTCCCAAGAAGAGATGGTGCTATCATGCCTTACGAAGGTGGCGGTAGTGTCGATGATGTTCCTGCTATGTTGACAGCNGGTGAATTTGTNNTAACAAANGATGCTGTTAAAGGTCTAGGTGGTGGAGATCAAAACAAAGGCATACAAAGAGCTTATGATATGATGAGCAATTTAGAAAGGATGGCGTAATGGTAGAACAATCTTATGTAGAAACATTACAGAAAAAAGCGCCATATATTGAGAATATTGAAAAAGGTATTTTGGATTCTTTATTTGATCCACAATATGATGAATCAGGTACTTTTACTGGTTTTGGTGATAAGGGACTATTAAGTTCCGAACAATTTACAGATCCTACAAGCTCTCAATATATGTTTGGTATACCACAGTATCAAATTGCAGGTATGGATCCTTTACAGACACAGGTGCTTAACACATTAGGTTCAACAGCTTATCAGGATCGATTCAAACCTTTTTTTCAATCTGCTGCACAGTTTGGCACNGCAGGNAGTGATGCNCTTAAAGAAGGCTTAGGTTTAGTTGATGATGCAANTANNGCNTTTGAAACAGGCACTGAAACAATAGGCGATGCTGAAACATATTTTGATCCAGCACTAAGTCAAGTTAAAAAAGGCGTAGGGGCCTTTGATCCATCCGAACAAATTAAGGCGTTTATGGACCCTTATCAACAGAATGTCATCGATGTAGCGATGAAAGAGTTAGATAAACAGGGTGCAAAAGCAGAACAAAGAGCAGACGCAGAAGCTATTAGTAGAGGTGCATTTGGTAGTGGTAGAGCAGGTCTTGGAAAACAAGAACTAGCAAACACTCTTTACGATGCAAAGGCAGANGCTCTTTCCAAACTTTTATCAAGTGGATANAANACAGCGTTAGCATCTTCTATGGATGCCTTTGAAAAAGGTAAACGTAGAGATTTAGAATCTGGTAGGCTAATGGGTGGCCTTGGTGCTAGTTTAGGCAACCTTGGTATAGGTAGAGGACAATTAGGTGCAGGTATAGGTAAGCTTGGTGGTATAGCAGGTGGCATAGGTCAGGGATTTGGTCAACTTGGTGGTATCATGGGTGACGTAGGCAAGACATATGGCGCACTGACAGCCAATGATCTAAATGCTATGGCAACAGCAGGCGCTCAGAAACAAAGCTATGATCAGGCTGTTTTAGACGCTTACAGAGCAAATCAGTTCTCACCATTGAAAAGTGCTTTAATGCCGTTATCCATAGGCCAACAGTTCTTATCAGGATCACCGACAGCAGGAACAACTTCTGCCTATCAAACAGCTTATCAACCAAGTCCAAATCCGTTTTTACAAGGTGTAGGAGCTGCAACAGCCTTCAATAGTTATTATCAGTAGGAGATAAGTATGGCTGAAAATCAAAGAACTTATGGACTACCAAATATAATTGATTTATTAAGTCAGGGTATTGGTCAAGCTCAAGATCTTACAACTGGTGCAACATCTGGAATTTATGGTGTTGCATCAGATATATCAGGTATGGGTTCAGAATTACTTGGATTACCTCCTGAGATAGCTCAATTTTTTAGAAATTTAGCTGATGATTCTTATCAAAAGAGTTCAGAAGCTTTTAAAAGTATTCTTGATCCAAAAACTTTAAGTCAAAGAGAAATTGAAAGAAGATTAAATACGCCAGAGAGAGATTTAGTTGAAAAAAATCTTATTGATCCTGATAAAATGATGTTATTTGAACCACCTGATCCAGTATCAGATTTAGGAGAAAGATTAAGTAGACTCGGTAATTTATCTGCTACATCTCCAAAAGTACCGCCAGGTGGTAGGCCACAGACAATAGCTGAAGAAAAAGAAGAATCTGTAGCTGACTTACAGAAGGAAGTAAAAGCTGATGAACAATTGTTCGGAAGAGAGAAAGAAGCTTTTAGAAAAGAGGAGGAAGGTCGTCTGCAAGGAACGCCAACAACTCCTGAAAATATAGATCAAATTAATGAAGATGCATTCAAAATTGCTATGGATGACTTCATGAATAAAGCTGGTAAAGGTAAAGCAACAAAAGGTGCTGGCACAGGTAGTGGTGGAAGAAGTTTAGAGGACTATAAGAAAGAATTTGCAAAGGCAACGGGTATAAATATAGAAGGTGGTCCAGATAAAAGTAATTTTCTCATGGCTTTAGGTTTAGGCTTGATGCAGAATAGAGCTGGTAAAGGCTTTGATATCAGTAAGATATTAACATCTGTAGGTGAAGCCACAGAAAAAGCGATGCCTAAATTAGAGGAGGCTAAGAAAAAATTTGATGCTGAACAATTGGCTGCTGGTCAATATGCTCTTAAAGCACAAGCTAAAGATAGAGCTACTGCAGCTGCAGCTCAGAAAAAACTTAATGAAACTAAAGATTATTTTGTTGTACCCACAGATGGGAAAGGTGGATTGACTCCTGCCCTTTATGCAGCAAATGTCGATAAGGCACGTTTAATGTCATTTTCAAATGCAGACATTAATTCTTTAAAAAATGATGAAAACTTTAATAATAATTTTGCTATATTGCCTGCAGAGAACTTTCATGAAATAGCAAAAGAAGTTTTAGAAACTCCTGAAGGTAAGGATAAATATAGAGAAACACCTACTAAGGTTAAATTGTTTAAAAATGCAGAAGCTGGAAGTATGTTTGAAGTAAATGTTGCAATGATAAATCCAAATAATCCAGAGATGAAAGGTAAAAATCCATTATTATTACAGAACTCTGATGAAATATATGCATCTTTTGCTAGAATGTATAAAGATAATCAAAAAATGAAAGATAAATTTGTTGATTTAGGTATTTTGACTGAAGATAATAGAAATGTATTTACTTATTCACTCGATAAAATTAACAGTTTGGGTGCTGCATTTGGAATAAAATTTAGTGAAGAAGAGACAGAATCTGATAAAATAATTCGTATATTAGAAAATTTAGCTATGAAAAAAGCCCCAGATATTTTAGGCGAATCAGGCAAAACAATATCTGACGCTGATAGAGAGAGAGTAGAAAGAATCGTAGGACAATTAAAAGCATTTGGAGATATAAGAACACAAAGAGCTAGAATACAAGATTTATTTAATGATATTGTTATCGGAGCAGAAAGTGACATCATTGAGGGAATAACTAACTTAGATAGATATGCTAATAGAAATGTTGCTAAAACATTATTTGGAACAGATTCTGGTAGTTTAATAGGAAAAGATGCAGAGGATCTTATAAGACTTAAAAATAAATTTGGCATAAAATAATGAATGATAAACAAAAGTTACAATTATTAAGACAATTAGAATCTGGCAACTTAAATGAAAGAACTCAATTAGAGGTTCTAAGAACTTTAGAAAAAGATCCAGAAGATGCAAGTGACTTACTAACATCTTTAGCATTTAAAGATCTTGGATCTGGTAAATCATTGTCAGATTTAGTATCTGAAAAAGAATCTGAAGGTCAAGATTTTAATTTTGATTACGAAACAGGTGGTGATGCAGGTTTGAGAGCAAGATTATCTTTTGGTGAAACAGATGAAGAGAAAGAAGCTATACTTAAAAGTTTGGTTGGTGAAGAGGGATATATTAAGGATAGTAAAGGTCAATTAGCCTTAACTGAAATAGGACAGAAGAAAAGAGGAATAGATCCTGTTGGTAAAAATCTTGTTATTGAAGATAAAGGTTTTTCATTTGGTGATATTGCAGATTTAGCAGGTGTACT
>FUFK010064394.1_pt1 | contig 12096 bp, 15 predicted proteins | sample 1021851 | NCBI WGS metagenome assembly FUFK01 (sample SAMEA51879418, study PRJEB19060) | metagenome
GTATAAAGCCGATCCAGAGTGATCGGCTTCCTTTTGATGACAATAGGTATCNTGAAAGATATGTAAAAATTATAAATGATACCTATAAGCCTCTTATTGTCGATCAAGACTTCAATCTTATAGATGGACACCATCGCTATGATATTATGCGACGCATGGAGTTCTTTGAAGTTGCAAGAGTTTTACAGCTTGGACTTACTTATCTTGAAGTCATAGAACTTTTCAAAAAATAGTTCTTGACTTTTTGACCTCTCTTTGATATAATATGCTCATGAAAAACGGAGACAATCCTGTCTTCGTTCTTCGTTCATCTTACTCTGTAAGACGGAAGTAGACAATTTTGTTGAAGGAACGCAACCTTTAGGAGAAATGTTATGACTACGATATACAGAGGCGTTAGAGCGCGAAAGCATATTTCAGAAAATATAGACAAAAGACCTACACGAGGTGTCTATAGAGGTGTCAAATGGCACTCTGAGGATGCACAGCATGATCCCAAAATGACTCGCGGTACATACCGAGGAGTAAAGTGGGGTAGCTAAGCCTATAGTCCCGACAGAAGGGAAGCGAGGGCTTCCCTTCACCCTTTCCCAAAAATACTTCTTGACAAATTATGTCAAACCCTGTATAATATATGTTCACTTTTCGGAGAAATATATGATTATACGCGGCAGTCTCAACTATACCACCTCTGGTAGAAAGAAAAAGTCTTATACTAAAAAGAAAAAAGCCAAAGAGTTTGTACCCATGTTTCCGAAAAAAGATTTGGAGTTCAAGTCTGCTTGGTGGGAAAAACAGAGACAAGAGAGAAAGTCTGTTCCGTTCAAACCTTTTGTACCTCGACAAGTAGATACTTCTTATCGTCAAGAGATTAGTAAGAAGTATACTGTAAGTGTGCCCTACAATAAAGGGGCCTATCAAGTAATCTCAAAAGAGGATGTAAAGCACATTGGAAAATGAGCCCGAGCAGCTAGAACTATTTGTGGAAGAGGAAGAGCCTCTTCCAACATGGGGAGAAATAATACGAGATCCTGAATCAGTATTTATTCTATTCTCTCTATTTTTAGTAGTAGCATTAATGATATTTTGGTAATGAACGTACAAGAACTTTTAGAATCAAAACAAATACACTTTATACCCAAGGGTAAAGACTTCGTTGTGCGTTGTCTAAACCCTGAGCATGAAGATCGTAACCCCAGCATGAGAATCGATCAGATAGATGGTCGGTTCAATTGTTTTTCGTGCGAGTTCAAAGGTAATCTTTTTACACACTTTGGAGAAGCCGCAACGGGGTTACAGTTAAGACGCGAAGTAATAAAGCGTAAAGTACAGGAGAAACGTGCAGAAAATGTTGGACTTTCTTTTCCGGCTAACTATATGCCTTATGTTGGAAATTGGCGTAATATTTCACCGAAGACATATGCAAAGTTTGAGGCCTTTGAGCACACCGGATCCGATTACATCAGTAGAATAAACTTTCCTATACGGGATATTTCTGGAAAGATAGTAGCTTTCCAAGGCAGACATACTGCTGGAGGCACACCTAAGTATAAATTTACACCACCAGGTGCAAAGCTTCCTCTCTTTCCACAAGTATCTCCTCGACGCGGAGAAGTCATACTTGTAGAAGGTATTTATGATGTAATTAATTTACATGATAAAGGAATAGAAAATGTGCTATGCTGTTTTGGCACAAATAACATCAATGAAGATAAGCTTGGAATGTTGAAGATGCAAGGAGTAAGTAGACTTGCTACTTTCTTTGATGGAGATGAACCAGGCCAAAAAGCAGCAACAAACATAAAGGTAATGTGCGAGAAAGTTGGTCTCGTAACTAGGAACATAACTCTGAAAGATTTAGATCCTGGTGCACTTACCGAAACCCAAGTTAGAAAACTGGAGACTAGATTATATGCCTAAAGTTGCATTAGTAGAAACAAAACCAAGCCGTACAAACTTCTCTCGTGAGTTTGATAATGCTTTTGAGTTTGATCAGTATCAATTATGTTCTGATCCAACTATCAAAAAAGTTCTAAAGCGAGATTGTGATATTTCAATTGACACTGACGAGTATGACTGGGTTGTACTTGTAGGTAGTGATGCTCTGAAATATTTTACAAAAATTAATTCAGTTACAGAATATTCTGGTAAGAAAGTAGAAGATAAGTTCTTGCCTGTGATAAATCCTTCCATGCTTGCATTCAAACCAGAAGCAAAGAAAACGTGGGATTCTTCCAAAGAAAATATTATTGCATATATCAATGGTGAAGTAGAAGATGTAATCATTGATGAAAGTGTTGCAATGGGTACACAAGATTCAGAAGTAGCAAGAGCATGGATTGATGCTATGATTGCAGCAAAGCCAGAGTATATTGCTCTTGACTCAGAAACAAATGGATTATATCCTCGAAACGGTCACATGATTGGTATCTCTATTTCCTATAATGGAAAAGATGGTATCTATATTGACACGGATTGTTTCGATGAAGATATAGAACAAAAGTTAGGAAACATATTTCGAACCACAAAAGTAATCTTTCACAATGCCAAGTTTGATATGGCATTCTTTGAGTATCATTTTGGATTCGAATTTCCTGACTTTGAGGATACCATGTTGCTCCATTACCTCATAGACGAGAATCCTGGAGGGCATGGTCTAAAACAGCTTTCGTTAAAGTTCACACCGTATGGGGACTACGAGAAGCCCATGTATGATTGGATCGATCAGTACAAAAGAAGCAATGGCCTCAATCAAGAGAGCTTCCAATGGGATATGATTCCCTTTGATATAATGAAGACATATGCAGCTATGGATGCTGTATGTACTTACCTTCTTTATGAAAAATTTGTCAAGATCAAGCAGAATCCAAAGCTCAAGTGGGTATATGACCACATTCTTATTCCTGGCTGTCGCTTCCTTATGGATGCACAGGATAATGGTGTGCCATTTGATCGTATGCGGCTTCTCGTGTCCCAGGGGCTTATGCAGGATGACATTGATGCTGCAATCAATCAGTTATATGAAATAGAAGCGGTAAGAGAATTTGAAAAAGCACAAGGAAAAGATTTTAATCCCAACAGTACAGTCCAACTCCGAAGTTTGCTCTTTGATTACATTGGACTCCAGCCCACAGGGAAAAAGACAGGCACTGGAGCAAATTCAACAGATGCGGAAGTCCTCCAGCAACTCGGAGAAGAACATGACGTACCAAAGTTCATTCTTAACATACGTCAGAAGTCTAAAATCAAGAATACATACTTGGATAAGATCATTCCTCAGCTCGACCGTGACTCTCGTCTCAGAACTAACTTTAATCTTCATGGCACTACTTCCGGGCGTCTTAGTTCTAGTGGTAAACTTAATATGCAACAACTGCCTCGTGATAATCCAATTGTAAAGGGTTGTATCAAAGCGCAGCCTGGTAACAAGATTGTTGCAATGGACTTAACTACCGCAGAAGTATATGTTGCGGCAAAACTTGCAGAAGATGAAGCTCTCATGGATGTGTTTCGTAGTGGCGGAAACTTTCATAGTAGTATTGCAAAGACAGTATTCAAATTACCATGTGACGTAGAAGAAGTTGCAGACCTCTACGGAACTCAAAGACAAGCTGCAAAAGCAGTTACATTTGGTATTATGTATGGTGCTGGTCCTTCAAAGATCAGTCAACAAGTAACAAAAGACTCAGGAACATATTTTAGTGTATCAGAAGCTAAAGACGTTATTAGCGATTATTTCGGCTCTTTTCACCGTCTTAAAAAGTGGATTGAGACAAATCAAAAGTTTATTGAACAGAATGGATTCATTTATTCGTTCTTTGGGCGCAAACGAAGATTACCAAACGTATTATCTGAAGATGCTGGTATCCGTAGTCATACTGTTAGGTCTGGCCTTAATTTTTTGGTTCAGTCTGCTGCTTCAGACATTAATCTTCTAGGTGCGATTGATACACACAAAATTGTAAAACAAAGAAAAATGGAGTCTCGTATCTTTGCATTGGTACATGACTCAATACTTGCAGAGGTTCCAAAAGATGAAGTGGAAGAGTACTCAGATATTCTCAAGAGTTGTATACAAATGGATAGAGGTATATCTATCCCAGGTGCTCCTGTTGGGTGTGATTTTGATGTGCATGACGACTATTCCCTAGGTAAGTTTGAAAAAATGTATGGTGATCACATATAAAACAATAGGTCACGTTGCCTTTCCTGCTTTTCCTTTGCCTTCCTCTAACTGGGAAGAGCAGGATGGGCTTCTGTATTTAGACAACAAACTATTGGATGATAAAAATATGAAAGGAGAAACTCTTGGTAGAAGAAGGCTACAAACTCCTTTCAAAGATTTATTTCCTCTCAAAGCAGCAGTTACAGATACTATAGGGCTAATAAAGCATGGAAAAAGTGCTTTTATAGATAATGATGGTACACCTTTTCTTTATGAAAAAACTCATTCATCTTCCCTAAAGTANTACAAGATACGAAAAGTAGAGCGTAAAAACTCTGCTTCTGTCGTATGGTTGAAAGGAATAAACTTTCCTTTCAAAATCCCACGNCCNCCTAATGCNGATACTTCATGGGCNGGTGTGTTACATCTAAGTGGAATACCTTGGATACTATACGAGTATTCAGAGTTTCAAAAGTCTGACACTCGAAGAAAAGTATAAAATATATGGCAAATAGACGAAGCAAAACACTTGCAGCAGCAAGTCTCACATTACAAGAAATAGAGCCTCTCACAAAAAATCAAGTGCTTGCATTTGATAGTGAAAATAACTTAGTATTGCATGGAATTGCAGGCACAGGAAAGACTTTTATTTCTTGTTATTTAGCTTTTGATGATATGATAAAAGGGCTGTATAAGCAGCTTATAATCATACGAAGTGCCGTCCCTACTAGGGACATCGGCTTTCTACCAGGAACCGAAAAAGAGAAAGCCTCGGTATATGAAGACCCATACAAAAACATTGCAGTTGAGCTCTTTCAACGCGGTGATGCTTATGAGATTTTAAAAACAAAAGCTCTAGTGCATTTTATGACTACTTCATATATTCGTGGAATCACATTAAAAAATGCAGTTATCATAATTGATGAGTGCCAAAATATGTCATTCCATGAACTAGATTCAATTATAACACGAGTAGGTGAAGATTGTAGAGTTATATTTTGTGGAGACTTCCGACAGGCAGATCTACAAAAGAATGGACTACAAGACTTCATAAGAATACTCAAGGCGATGGACTGCTTCGATCTTGTAGAATTTGAAATAAAAGACATAGTACGAAGTGGGTTCGTTAAAGATTATATAACCGCAAAAACAGATTTGGGATTATGAAAGCAGTAATCAGCAACAGGATATATTTAGAGGTAACTCAAGAGTATAAAGACTTTTTAGATAAAGAGTTGACATATACTATTGCCTCTTATAATCCAACAGATCCACCTATTGTGATAAAAAATATGTCACGAATACGAACAGATCTAGTGAGCATACCTGTTGGAAGAATGGATTTAATTCCAAATGACTACGAAATAGTAGATAAAAGAGAACTATCGCCAGTAGAACTTCCAGAGTTTAAGTTTGAGTTGCGAGAAAGTCAACAAGCGGTTTATGATGCAATCGAAGATAATGCTATAATCAACGCATGGGTCAGCTGGGGCAAGACTTTTACAGGTCTTGCTATAGCTGGCAAGCTTGGTCAAAAAACACTTGTGGTAACCCACACAGTTCCTTTGCGTAATCAGTGGGCAAAGGAAGTAGAGAAAGTCTATGGATTTAAGCCAAGTATTATTGGAAGCGGTAGCTTTGATACTTCTGGTCCTGTGGTTATTGGCAACACTCAAACTCTTTACCGTAATATTCCAGAGATACGTCGAATATTTGGGACAGTCATCTTGGATGAGATGCACCATGTCTCGTCTCCGACGTTTTCTAAGATTATAGATACAAATTATGCAAGATATAAGATAGGACTATCAGGCACTATAGAAAGAAAGGATGGTAAACATGTAGTCTTTCGTGATTACTTTGGATCTACAGTTTATAAACCACCAAAAGAAAACTTTATGCCACCGACAGTTCATATTCTTCNNTCNGAAGTNCGATTTATGGATGGAGCTAGAACTCCATGGGCAAATCGTGTAACGAATCTTGCAAATAATGACGAGTATCGACATACGGTATCTCTGGCTGCTGCGGCCTACGCCGCAAAAGGCCATAAAGTGTTGGTAGTAAGCGACAGAGTGCATTTCTTGAAAGCATGCGCCGAAAGGGTCGGAGAAGAAGCAATTTGTGTTACGGGTGAGGTTTCGCATGAGGATAGAGAAAAGTATATGTCTGAAATAAGAAGTGGTAAAAAGAAAATACTCTTTGGAACTCAGGCAATATTCTCCGAAGGAATCTCACTCAACAATCTAAGTTGCCTTATACTCGGCACACCAATTAATAATGAGCCTCTTCTTACTCAATTAATTGGGCGAGTAATACGAAAAGAAGAAAATAAAAGAGACCCAGTGATTGTAGATATACATTTAAAAGGAAATACTGCAAAAAGACAGGCTTCCACTAGGATGGGACACTACATGAAGCAGGGATACCAGATAAAACAACTATAAAAAAATAGTTCTTGACACGAAGGTTAATTTTTAGTATAATATATGTTCTTATTTGACTGGCCGAAAATCTACGACAACTCCAAGGGGAGTGTGGTCGAGGTAGTACGAATCTTTCGCATGATTGTTGAAAAACAAGTGCCGAAAAATAAGTATGATCCAATCTATAGATATTCGCAGATAGACTTTTCTGGGATGAGTTTCATGCTACATCCTGATGTTCTTCTCTACCATTCTCATAAGTACCGTCATCGTGAAGTTGCACAGTACATAAGTTTGTGCGCTCTACGATCAGCAGCAGATTTTATCGCGACTCAAGATCCAACCCTTGATATGGTTTTGATGCCGGGATTAAATCCTTTACAAATACTAGACCAAAACAGGCTACTTCTAGTAGATGATAATGAACATATACATTTTCGCTATGAAGAAGTCAATCGAAAGGAGATTCACTAATGGCTATTCAATTTAATCAGCACAAAGGTGCTGCACAAAAATCAAGTATTACCAGCTTTCAGTACAAAGATGGTGATAACAGCTTCCGACTTGTCGGAGATATTCTTGCCCGGTATGTATACTGGATAAAAGGCGAGAATGACAAAAACATTCCTTTGGAGTGTTTATCTTTTGATCGCAATAAAGAGGCGTTCAACAACAAAGAAAAAGATTGGGTAAGAGAGTATTATCCTGATCTCAAGTGTGGTTGGAGCTATGCAACTCAATGTATTGATAATGGTCAAGTCAAAGTTGTAAACCTCAAGAAAAAGTTGTGGGAACAAATTATTACTGCGGCTGAAGATTTAGGAGATCCTACAGATCCAGAAACTGGATGGGATGTTCAATTTAAGAGAGTTAAGACTGGCCCTCTTCCTTACAATGTAGAGTATCAATTACAGGCTCTGAAATGCAAGACTCGTGCTCTTTCAGAGGATGAGATGGATATGATAGCAGATCTGAAGTCTATGGATGAAGTAATGCCTCGTCCAACTCCAGACGCACAAAAAGAACTATTGGATCGTATACGAGACAATGGCTCAGAAGAGATTGATGAAACACTAGAAGATGAGTTTAACGTAGCGTGATTTTATTTACTGCCGACTGGCACATAAAACTTGGACAAAAGAATGTGCCTGTAGACTGGGCGATAAAANGANATAACGANNTTTTTGATCAAGTTCACAAACAGGCGTCTACCTGTGATATGCATATCATAGGAGGCGACCTGTTTGATCGTAGTCCAACTATGGAAGAGTTAGCTTTATACTTTTCTTTTGTAAGAAATGTGAAAAAGCCTACTCTTATCTTTGATGGAAACCACGAAGCAACTCGTAAAAATCGTACTTTTTTCTCTCAACTAAAACAACCGACAAGAGATATAAATCCTCTTGTAAATGTCGTAGACATTTCCTATGTTGATGAAGATTTAGGTTTTGGAGTATTACCTTATGCAGACTTACACCGTAACGGCAGCATTGAGCATTTTGATAGTAGTCAACCTCTNTTTACTCATGTTCGGGGTGAAATTCCTCCTCATGTAAAACCNGAGGTAAACTTAGAAAGGTTTGATGACTTTCCTGTTGTATTTGCAGGAGACCTGCATGCACATAGTAATACTCAGAGAAATATCGTTTATCCAGGAAGTCCAATGACTACTTCCTTTCATAGAAAAGAAGTAGAAACAGGCTATTTACTTATTAATCCAAAAGACTGGAGTTGGAANTGGTGGCCTTTTACTTTGCCACAGTTAATAAGAAAAACTGTAACAAAAGCAGAAGATATGGTTCCCACCACATATCACCATACTATTTATGAAATAGAGGGAGATATACAGGAACTTGCAGCTGTAGAAAACTCAGAGCTTTTGGATAAAAAAGTTATAAAAAGAAGTACTGAAGCAAGTCTAGTCTTAGAAAAAGAAATGACACTTGAAGATGAGTTAGTAGAGTACTTAAATTATATTTTACAAATTCCAGAAGAAGAAACCTTTAACATATTACGGACGTACAATGATTACGCTCAAAAAGCTCAAATGGAGTAATTGTTTCAGTTATGGATCAGATAATGAGTTACATTTAGATAATAATACTGTAACTCAAATTATTGGTACTAACGGTATGGGTAAATCATCCATACCGTTAATTATTGAAGAGATTCTCTACAACAAAAATTCAAAAGGTATAAAGAAAGCCGATATACCAAATAGGTATATAAATGACGGCTATAGTATATTTTTATCTTTTGAAAAAGACGGCAGCGATTACGAAATTAGCGTAGATCGTAAAAGCAGTATCAAAGTAAAACTAGAAAAAGANGGAGAAGACATCTCTAGTCATACTGCTACAAATACATACAAAACTATACAAGAAATACTTGGTATTGATTTTAAAACTTTNTCACAGCTTGTATATCAAAATACAAATGCAAGTTTACAGTTTCTAACTGCTACAGATACAAATAGNAAAAAGTTTTTAATTGATCTATTACATCTTGATGAGTATGTAAATTTATTTGAAGTATTTAAAGAGGCATCAAGACTATCTTCAAATAAGTTAATTGAAGTAGGGTCGGAAATAAATACCATTGAAAAATGGTTACAAACAAATAATTTGGAAGGGATGGAAGTACTAGAACTGTTAAATTTTGAAATTGATACGGATGAAGATGAGAAGACATTCCGTTCTCTTTCAATAGAACTTGAAAATATTTCCGAAAAAAATAAAAAAATTCTAAAAAATAATCAGTATAGAGAAATGCTGGCTGCTATAGATCTTGATGAAATAAATAGAATTGAAGTTGATAGCAAAGAGTCCTATGATGAGTATAATAATGAAATAGGACAGTTAGATGCTGGGATGAGAGCGTCTACCCGTTTACTAGAATAAGTTAGAAAAGCTTGGAGATGTCTGTCCTACTTGTGAACAAGAAGTAGATGCTGAGTTTAAAAATAATCTAATAGAAGAGGAGAAAGAAAACTCTGGCATCTATGGAGTTTCGCAGAAAAAGTAATATAGAAATTGTATGACTAGAATTAAAAGAAACAATAATTTATTTGATAAAAAACAAAAGACTCAAAAAGAGTGGGAAGATTTATATAGAAATGTAGAATCTTGGTTTACAGAAAGAGCTTATCAATAAAGAAGAACTAGAGGATTCTATCCATGAGGTAGGTTTAAAACTTACAAATGCTAAAAAAGAACTTGAAAGAATCGCAAAAGAAAATGAAAAAAGAACTAGAAATAATACCAAAATAGAGATTATTCAAGCTCAAACAGATGGATTTATACAAAAACTAAATAGTGCTAAGGAAGTATTAGAAGAACAAAAAGAGTTAGATTCAAATCTTGAAATACTCAAAAAAGCATTTAGTACAAATGGGCTTCTTGCTTACAAAATTGAAAATTTAGTAAAAGAACTAGAAGCATTAACAAATACCTACCTAGCAGAGCTTTCGGATGGTAGATTTACTTTAGAGTTTATTGTTTCAAATGATAAACTAAATGTACAGATTACTGACAATGAAAATATTGTCGATATTCTTGCTCTATCTTCTGGAGAGTTAGCAAGAGTAAATACGGCTACACTGATTGCTATTCGTAAACTTATGAGCAGTATATCAAAGTCAAGAATAAATATTCTATTTTTAGACGAAGTAATAAATGTACTTGATGATAGTGGTAGGGAGAAAATGGTTGAAGTATTACTTCAAGAAGATTTGAACACCTATGTTGTTTCTCATGGATGGACACATCCTTTATTAGAAAAAGTAGAAGTTGTAAAAGAAGGAAATGTAAGTAAATTAGAATGGTAGATTCAAGAGCAAAAGGAGCTAGAGGTGAGTATCTTGTAAGAGATATGTTACGAGAACACACAGGACATCAGTTCGAAAGAGTACCTAGTTCCGGGGCCCTTGAGTATCTAAAAGGAGATCTATATGTGCCTCATGCAAAAAACAAGTTTTGTATTGAAGTAAAAAACTATGAGTCCTCTCCTCTATCAGATAAAATATTTACAGCTCCAAAAACAAATAATTTAATAAAGTGGTGGACTAAATTAGAAAGACAAGCAGAAGGAGGAAAACAAGAGCCTTTATTATTTTTTAAGTATAATAGATCTCCTGTATTTGTTTGCTCAGGAGAAAAGCCTATCTGGACAGAGTTTATGTATATTTCTAAATTAGTTTGTTGGGTAATGCTTGCAGAAGAGTGGCTAGATAAAGAAAAAGTAGAGTTTTTAAATGGCATTTAATTTTACAGATAAATTAGTAAATGATGGAAACTGCACTCTAATTGTAGATGCTTTGAATTTGGCTTTTCGTTGGAAACATCAAGGAAGAACAGACTTTCGATACGAATATCAAAGAACTGTACAATCCTTAGCAAAATCTTATGACTGTAAAAATATAATAATTACAGCAGATCTAGGGTCTTCCTCTTACAGAAAAACGATAAATCCAGATTATAAGCAAAATCGAAAAGAAAAGTTTGCAGAGCAATCTGAGCAAGAAAAAATGGAGTTTGAAGACTTCATTGCAGAGTATGAAGCCACGTTAGAGTTGCTTCAAGAAGATCATATATTACTTCGATTTCGAGGAGTAGAAGCAGATGATATAGCTGCTCATCTNGTACGACATCGANAAGANTATGGTTTAGAATATATTTGGTTAATTTCTAGTGATAGAGANTGGGATTTACTNATACAAGAAAATGTNGGTAGATTTTCTTATGTAACTAGAAAAGAAGTAACTTTAGACAATTGGAATACACACTATGATGTTGCTCCAGAAGAATATATATCGCTAAAGTGCCTAACTGGAGATAAGGGAGATAATGTACCAGGCATTCCTGGTATTGGTCCAAAACGTGCATTAGGTCTTATAAAAGAGTATGGAGACGCAATCAGTATATATGATGCCTGCCCTATACCTGGAAAATACAAATATATTGAGTCTTTGAATGAAAATTATGAGCAGATAGCACAAAACTATGAACTTATGGATCTAATATCGTTTTGTGATGATGCAATAGGCGCTGATAATATATCAGTGATAAGGGGTATAATGAATGCAGCTTAATTATAAAAGAGATAAGTATTTATCTGAGTTTAGTATCAAAACTCTTGAAGATAGATACTTAGTGGGAGAGGAAAAGTCTCCTCAAGATGCTTTTGCTCGCGCAGCTATAGCTTTTGCTGATGATGATAGTCATGCGCAAAGACTATATGATTATGCGAGTAAATTATGGTTTATGTTCTCTACTCCAGTTCTATCAAATGGTGGAACAAAAAGAGGACTACCAATTAGTTGTTTTTTAAATTATGTGGATGATAGTAGAGAGGGAATAACTGACCACTATACAGAAAATGCTTTTCTTTCTTCCGTTGGTGGAGGAGTTGGAGGCTGTTGGAGCGGGGTTCGGAGTGTAGGCTCGAAAACGAGCAATGGCTCCGAAAGTACAGGTGTGATACCCTTTATGAAAGTTGTAGATGCAG
>FUFK010061034.1_pt1 | contig 12093 bp, 11 predicted proteins | sample 1021851 | NCBI WGS metagenome assembly FUFK01 (sample SAMEA51879418, study PRJEB19060) | metagenome
CAATGGCTTGGTACTTTAATCTCTGTCGTTTCAATTTCATTTGGAGCATTACTTTTATATTTAATCGGAAACTTTTTCTTCAGAGATATTGTCAAAGCTTTATTACAGCAAAAGTTTGAAAGATATATTCAAATTTTTCAAAAAAATGAATTCTATTATTTTTTTATTTATCGTTTTATCGGTGGTCTTGGAGTTCCCTTTGGATTACAAAATTTAATACCAATTTTATTTGAAATGAAAAAATTAAATTATTTTTTTGCAACTTTTTTTGGATTAATCCCAAGCTTTTTTATAATGAATACAATTGGCGCTGGATTAAATTCATATATAGAAGAAGCCCAAAATTTTAAAATTATTGATTTTATTTTCACTCCAGATATTTATTTACCGATTTTAATGTTTGGAGGTTTAATGATTTTTTCTTTAATAATAAAAAAAAAATTTTTTGATAATGCAAATTTATAAAAATAATTTATCCAATGATTTGAGTCCATATCTTAAACAACATAAAGATAATCCGGTTAATTGGCAAATTTGGTCTAAAGAAACTTTGGATTATGCGAAACAAAATAAAAAACCAATAATTTTAAGCATTGGATATGCAAGTTGTCACTGGTGTCATGTAATGGCTCATGAAAGTTTTGAAGATGAAGGGACTGCAAAAATTATGAATCAACTATTTGTGAACATAAAAGTTGATAGAGAAGAGAGACCAGATTTAGATTTTATTTTTCAAAGCTCATTTCAATTATTTAATCAAACAGGAGGTGGGTGGCCTTTAACAATGTTTTTAGATGAAAATGGAGTTCCGTTTATGGGAGGCACTTATTTTCCTAAAGAAGCAAAGCAAGGGTTGCCATCATTTAAAGAAGTTCTTCAAAAAGTTTCTGAAGCTTACAAAGATCAAAGGGAAAAAATAGTAAATCAAAAGGATTTAATTGTTAAAAGTTTAGATTTAAAAAAAACTTCAGTTTTAAAACAAGATTTGGAGCCTATTCTAGAAATGTCTTTAAATCATTTAGATCCTACAAAGGGTGGTTATAAGGGTGCACCAAAATTTCCAACTTTTAATTTGTTTGAAACTCTTCTTTATTTTTATAACGTTTCTAATGACAAAAAGTATTTGAGACCAGTAGAGCTTATTATAAAACAACTTTGTTCAAAAGGAATATATGATCATGTACAAGGTGGTATTGCGCGCTACACGGTTGATGAGGATTGGATAATTCCACATTTTGAAAAAATGCTTTATGATAATTCTCAGTTTATTTTGCTACTCTCTAAATATTGTAAAATAAATTCAGACAGATACTTTAAAGATAAACTAGAACAAACAATTGAGTTTTTAAAGAAAGACTTTATTAATAAAGATGGTTTTTTTGGTTCTGCTTATGACGCAGATAGCGATGGAGAAGAGGGTAAATATTATGTTTACACTTATTATGAGATTAAAGATATTGAAAATATCGACCAATATTTTGATATTAAGCCGGATGGAAATTGGGAAAATAAAATTATTTTAATTGAAAAAAAAAAACCAACTCAGGATATTTTAAAAAAACTTTTACAAATTAGATTAAAAAGGAAAAAACCTTTTTTTGATGACAAAACTCAATTAGATTTAAATTGCTTAATGATAAGCGCTTTGATTTCTGCAAATGAAATTTTACCTAAGAATGGATATCTAAAACTTGCTGAAGAATTATTCTTAAAAGTAGAAAAAAAATATATTGAAAATAACATTCATCACAGCTACCACAAAGATATTGTTTTTATTGAGGACTACGCTTTTTTAATTAATGCAATTAACGAACTGTTTGAGGTAACAATGAATTTTAAATATAGGGATTTGGCAAGAAGATTGTCATTAGAGGCAATAAATAAATTTTTCTTAGATGATAAAAATATTTTTCAAAAAAACCCTAAAAGTAATAATGATATTTTTTTTAAACCTATTGACATAGGTGATAACACAATTCCTAATGGGAATGCTATTATGCTTATAAATTTAGTAAAATTAGGGATGATGGATGAGGCAAAAAAAATATCTAATAGCTTAAATGGATACTTAAACATTTATAAAAATCATATGATGACAGCTTTAAGGGCTTTAGATTATTTTAATAATATAAGTTTAGGTAAAAATTGCAATGAGCAGGGTTGTAAGATAGATGACAAAAAAAATTAATTGGTTGGCTTGGTTGGTATTGGTAATTTTGTGGAATTATGGTTTTCCAAATGCAACTCCACTTCAAGATGTATTAGTTGCCGTAATTTTGTCGGTATTATTTATTATNATTAATAAGCTTCAATCAAGAGACTTGCAAAAACCAAGCTCAGGAAGTAAATTTAAGAATTAATGAAGGGACGCTTATTATGGGAATTCACTATGATTATAAATCTACACGCGGCGATAAAGCCATGAAAAAAGAGGCTAAAAGAAAAGCAAGAATTGAACAAAGAAGAGCAAAGCGTTCAGCTAGTAACTCCAAAGAGTCCGAGGAAAAATTAATGCATGACATTGATAAACCTATAACGCTAGAGGACTTAACAAACCCAGATAAAAACTAATTTTTTTTAATGAAATCTTTTGCAAAAAAAGATTCTCTTATAAAAAGCCGTGAGGCAGCTTTAAAAAAAAATCTTAAAAAGAGAAAAAAAATCAGATCAGAAAAAAAGAAAAAATGACAGTTTTATCGGATAAATGGATTAAAAAAACCGCGAAACAGAAAGGTATGATAAAACCTTTTGTAGACAAGCAGGTGAGGAAAGGAAAAATTTCTTTCGGCTTATCTTCTTATGGTTATGACGCGAGAGTTTCAAATGAGTTTAAAATTTTTACAAATGTTAATTCAGGAATAGTTGATCCCAAGATTTTCAAAAAAGAGAGCTTTGTTACAAAAGTTGGAAAAGAATGTATAATTCCACCTAACTCGTTTGCTTTAGCGAGAACTATGGAATATTTTAAAATTCCTGATGATGTTTTGGTAATTTGTTTAGGAAAATCGACTTACGCACGATGTGGCATCATTGTAAATGTAACACCTCTTGAGCCTGGTTGGGAAGGTCATGTTACCCTAGAATTTTCAAATACTACTCCATTACCAGCGAAAATTTATGCTAACGAAGGCGTGGCTCAGTTTATCTTTTTAAAAGGCAATGAGAGACCTAACGTGACTTATGCTAATAGAAAAGGAAAATATATGAAACAAAAAGGTGTTACACTTCCAAAAGTTTAATCTCTTTAGATGCAGAAGCTTTTAATTAAAGGTAAAAANGAATTAAGTGGAAAAATTTCTATATCTGGTTCTAAAAATGCAACACTACCAATTTTAGCCGCCTCAATACTTGCAAAACATGTGACGATTAAAAACATACCTCTTGTTAAGGATATTTTTACAATGGTTGAACTTTTGAATTTCATTGGCTTAAAAACAAAAATAATAAAAAAAAAAAACATTATCGAAATTTTCAATTTTGACAAAAAAATTAACACTTTAGCTCCTTATAAACTTGTAAAAACAATGAGAGCCGGGGTATTAGTGCTTGGATCGTTGTTATCTAAATATAAAAAAGCAAAAGTTTCTTTACCAGGTGGATGTGCAATTGGAACTAGACCAGTAGACCTACATTTGTATGCATTAAAAAAACTGGGTGCAAAAATTAAAATTAAAAATGGATATATATATGCTGAAGCAAAAAATGGACTTAAGGGCACAAAAATAAGATTTCCATCAATTTCAGTCGGAGCAACAGAGAATGCGTTGATAGCATCCTTTAAAGCAAAAGGTAGAACAGTTTTAAAAAATTGTGCAATGGAACCAGAAATAAAAGATTTAATATCATTTCTTAAAAAATTAGGAGCAAATATAAATTTAAAAGGCAGAACAATTACGATTAAAGAGAGCAAAGTCAAAAGTTCAAGCATTATTCATCAGGTTATCTTTGATAGAATAGAACTTGGAACATATATGATTGCTGGTGCACTATTAGCAAAAAAGAATTTGCTAATTGATAAAATTCAACCAAATATCATTAAAAGTGAAATTGATATTTTAAAAAAAATTGGCATAAAAATAATTAAAAAAAAAAATTCAGTTAACATTATTAAAGGTAAAAGTTTAAAAAGAATTAACATTACTACTAAACCTTACCCAGGCTTTCCTACAGATTTACAAGCCCAACTTATGGTACTACTTACTCAGGTTAATGGAGTGTCTAAAATAAAAGAAAACATATTTGAAAATAGATTTATGCACGTACCGGAATTAAAAAGAATGGGCGCACATATTGAAATTAAAAACAAAACAGCAATTATTAAGGGGCCTACAAAACTTACAGGAGCTGAGGTAATGGCAACTGACCTGAGGGCGTCAGTGAGTTTAGTATTAGCCGGTTTAATTGCTGAGAATAGAACAATAATAAACCGAATTTATCACCTTGATCGAGGTTATGAATTTTTAGAGAGAAAACTTAAAAATTGTAAGGCTGAAATCACAAGGGTTTGAAATGAAACCAAAAAATTTAAAGCTTATTGCTAAGACGGAGGAAGACCTTAGAGTCGTTTCTGCCCATCTACAAGATTCAATTGTTAATGTTGCAGATATTGCAAGTTTAAAGAAAAATAATATTTTCCTTATGCAATTAAACCGTTTTATGTGGGAGGATGTTGAAAAAGGCGTATTTAGGAAAAATAAACGTATCAGAACAGTTTTAAAATTTGAAAACGTTCTGCAGGTGGTATCAAAAAACATCAATCAACAAATAAAAGATAAATTCTTAGATTTTCTAGCTATTGAAACAAATATAACTCCTGATAATAACTATGAAATGAAAATAATTTTTGCTGGTGACTCCATCATAAGAATAATTTCTGAAGTTATAGAAGTAACTTTAGATGATCAAGGAGAAGCCTGGGACACAAAGAATAAACCAAAACACAAGACTATATGATGATGAAAGTATTTAAATTAAATAATAAAAATTCTTTAAAGGCATTGAAAATTTTTTTGGATAGAAGAAAATCAATTCAAAAAAGCCAAACTTATATTGTAAGTAAAATTATTCAAAATGTTAAAAAAAATGGAGATAAATCTGTAATAAATTATGAAAAAAAATTTTCAAAAATAAAAACAAAGTCCAATAAATTATTTTTTTCAAAGAAAGAAATTGATAAAATTTCCAAAAAAACAGATATTAAAATTAAAAAGTCAATTGATTTAGCTTATAGTAGAATAAAAACGTTCCATTCGAAACAAAAATTTTCATCTTTTACATTTAAAGATAAATATAAAAATATCTTATCTTATAAGTATACCCCTTTAGAAAAAGTTGGGGTTTATGTACCTGGTGGAACTGCAAGTTATCCAAGTACTGTTTTAATGAATTGTATTCCTGCGATTGTTGCTGGGGTAAAAAATATATACTTAACTACTCCTTCATTAGACTCAAAAATAAATCCAGCCATAGTCTATGCTGCAAAAAAATGTGGTGTAAAAAAAATTTACAAAACTGGCGGTGCTCAGACTATTGCAGCGTTAACCTATGGAACTAAACAGATTGAAAAAGTAGACAAAATAGTTGGACCAGGAAATGCTTATGTAGCTTGCGCTAAAAAAGAAGTTTTCGGAGATGTGGGCATTGATATGGTTGCTGGACCATCTGAAGTAAGTGTTGTTGCGGATAAGTCTGCAGATCCAAAACTTGTAGCCGCTGATTTAATAGCTCAGGCCGAACATGATGTTAATGCACAATCGATATTGATTACTAATGATAAAAACTTAATTAAATCAGTAAACTTATTTTTAAAGCAACAACTTAAGAAATTACCAAAAAGAAATATTGCTTCTAAAAGTTTAAAAAATTTTGGTTTAGCCATTCTTGTTAAAAGTAAAAAAAATATTTCAGAAGCTATTAATATCATAGCGCCTGAGCATTTAGAACTTTGCACGAATATGAACAAAGAAATTATTAAAGGTGTTAAAAATGCTGGATCAATTTTTATAGGTAAATTTTCCCCTGAAGCTATTGGAGATTACATTGCCGGTCCAAATCATGTTCTTCCTACATCAGGTTCAGCAAGATTTTCATCCGGTTTATCTGTTAACGATTTTTTGAAGCGTCACTCTGTAATAAAAATAACAAAAACAGGTATTGAAAGATTAGGATCATCGGTTATAAATTTAGCGAAGCATGAAAATTTAGATGGACATGCTTACTCAGTTGAAATGAGATTAAAAAAAGGAAAATTAATTGGCTAAACAAGAAACTTTAGAATTTAAAGGAAAGGTGACGGAATTATTGCCTAACGCTATGTTCAGAGTAAAACTTGAAAATAACCATGAAATTTTAGCTCACACAGCAGGAAAGTTAAGAAAGAATAGAATTAGAGTTCTAGCTGGAGATAATGTTATGGTCGAAATGACGCCATATGATTTAACTAAAGGTAGAATTACTTTTAGATTTTAGGCCTTGTAGCTCAGTAGTAGAGCAGTACCCTGAAAAGGTATGTGTCGTAAGTGCGATTCTTACCAAGGCCACCACCAACGAGTTTTACACATCGAAATATAAAAACTAATCTGTTAATTATCTTTACTATGGATAAAAAAATAGGACTTTTTTGGTTAAGAGATGACTTTAGGCTGATTAAAAATAATGGACTTATAGAAGCAACCAGAAATCATGATCAAGTTGTAGTTTTTTACCTTTTTAAAGGTGAAGAATTTAAAAAACAAGAAGCTCAAAAATGGTGGTTAAGCAAATCTCTTTTGAATTTTAAAAAAAAATTAAAAAACTTAAATATAAATCTAGAAATAGTTGAAACAAATTCTTTTAAGAACTTTTTCGATAAGCTTATTAAAAAGAGAGATTTTACAATTTATTGGAACAAAGTTTATGAACCAGATTATTTAAAATTTGATAAGTATTTGTCAAATAATCTTAAAAATAAAAAAATAGATTATAAAATATTTAAAGGAAATGTACTTAATGAAATAGAAGAAATTAAAAAAAATGATGGTACTCCGTTTAAAGTTTTTACACCTTTTTGGAGAAGTGCGGAGAAGTATTTTGTTGAGAAAATTCCATCAAAAGAAAAAATAATAAAAAAATGTAAAAGAAAGATTACTTATTTCAAAAATTCAATTGAACCAGAAAAAATATTACCAGCTACAAAGTGGTTTAAAAATTTTGAAGAAATTTGGTCTCCAGATGAAGATAGTGCTTTAAAAGAATTAGATATCTTTATTAAAGATAGGATTTCAAATTACTCTGATGGTCGAAATTTTCCGAATATAAATGGTACATCAAAATTGTCACCTTTCATAAAATTTGGCCAGATACACGTTGAAACAATTTGGAGTGAGTGTATAAAAAAAAAACCAAAAACTATTGGGACGTCAAAATTCCTTGCTGAGATTGGTTGGCGTGAATTTAATCACTCATTAATAAATCATTTTCCTCATATGTTAAAAAATAATTACTCTCAAAAATTTAATAATTTTCCGTGGGAAAAAAATTTCAAATTTCTCTCAGTTTGGAAAAAAGGTATGACAGGATATCCAATTGTTGATGCAGGAATGAGAGAACTTTACTCTACCGGATGGATGCATAATAGAGTTAGAATGATTGTTGGATCATTTTTAGTGAAACATTTACTAATTGATTGGAAAGATGGAGAAAAATATTTCAGAAATTGTTTATTAGATTATAGTCCAGCTAACAATGTTGCAGGTTGGCAATGGGTTGCAGGGTGTGGTGCTGACGCAGCTCCTTATTTTAGAATATTTAATCCAATTCTACAGGGTGAAAAATTTGATAAAGAGGGTGAGTATGTAAAAAAATGGGTACCAGAGCTAAAAGATCTTGCGAAAAAATTTATTCATAAACCTTGGGAAGCAAATGACGAAAAATTTAAATTAGGAAGAGACTATCCTTATCCAATTGTAAAACATGATGAAGCTAGGGTAAAAGCGTTAAATGCTTTTAAAAAGATTTAGATCCTAAACATTTCCGTGACAATGTTTAAATTTTTTTCCAGAACCACAGGGACATTTTTCATTTCTACCGACTTTTTTCTCAGATTTGCTTTCAAAAATTTTTTCTTCATTTTCATTTTTTTGTTCATTTGAGACGATTATATTAAGATTTAACAGAAATTTAATTAAATCATTTTTTATCTTAAGTAAAAGACCCTCAAATAAAATAAACGCTTCTTTTTTAAATTCTGATAAAGGGTCTTTTTGTCCATATTGTCTTAAACCGATTACTTGTCTTAGTTGTTCTAAATACTGTAGGTGAGATCTCCAAGAAAAATCGATTATTTGTAAAAATATTTTTTTTTCAAGATTGTTATTTTCCATTTCACCTAAAATACTGATTCTTGAATTTTTTTTATCAGAATAAAAATCTTTAATTTTTTCTTTATAATTAGCCTCATTTAGATTAGCTAACTCCAATAATTTAGTATCGCTTATAGCATTACCTGTAATATTTTTTGTTTCTGTTAGAAAGATTTTTTTGTCCCCAGACTTTTGGAAATTTACCCGAACAGTATTTAAATTTAAAAGTATTTCATCAAAGAAATCTTTTAAAATTTCATTAATGTTATTTTCTTTTAAGATTTTTAATCTTTGAGAAAATATTACTTGTCTTTGATCGTTCATTACATCATCAAACTTTATTAATGTTTTTCTTATGTCAAAATTTCTACTTTCGACTTTCTTTTGGGCTCTTTCCATAGCTTTATTAATCCATGGGTGATCGATTGATTCATTTGCTTTTAACCCTAATTTTTTAAGCATGCCATCAATTGAGTCTCCTCCAAAAATTCTCATTAATTCATCTTGNAGGCTTATAAAAAAAATTGTATTTCCAGGGTCACCTTGTCTTCCAGCACGTCCTCTTAACTGATTATCTATTCTTCTACTTTCATGACGCTCAGTTCCAATAATGAATAATCCCCCTAAACTTTTAACTCTATCTTCATTTTTTTTTATTTCATCATCACTCTCTTTTTTTCCGTCATAAATAAAATCTTTGTTACCACCTAATTTGATATCTGTTCCTCGTCCTGCCATATTTGTAGCAATAGTCACCGCGTTGATTTTACCTGCTTCTGCAATTATATTTGCTTCTTTTTCATGTTGTTTGGCATTTAAAACGTTATGCTTAATTTTTCTACCACTAAGATAAGATGAAATTTTTTCTGACTTTTCAATGCTTGTTGTTCCAACTAGTACTGGTTGGCCTTTTTTATTACATTCGATAATTTTATTAGTTATAGCATTATATTTTTCCTTTTCTGTTCTATAAATTTGATCGTTAAAATCCTTTCGGAGCATTTTTTTGTTTGTGGGGANAGAAACAACTGGCAACTTATATATATCGAAAAATTCTTCCGCCTCTGTCATCGCAGTTCCAGTCATTCCAGACAATTTCTTATATAACCTAAAATAATTTTGATAAGTTATTGATGCTAATGTCTGATTTTCTTCCTCAACTTTGACATTTTCTTTAGCTTCAATTGCTTGATGCAGCCCATCAGAAAATCTTCTACCACTTAATACTCTACCAGTAAATTCGTCGATTATTTGTACTTTGCCATCTCTAAGTATGTAGTCAGCATCTTTATTGAAAAGTAAATTAGCTTTTAAAGCTTGATTTATATGATGAACTAAATCTAAATTTGCTGGATCATAAAAATTATTATTTTTTAATATTTTTTTTTGAATCGCAAGTTTTTCAATTTTATCAATTCCTAAATCAGTGAGTATCACATTTTTGTTTTTTTCATCTAATTCATAATCATTTTTTTGTAAATGTTTGATAAATTCATTAGATGTAATATATAATGTTGTTTTATCTTCAAGTTTTCCAGAAATAATCAAAGGTGTTCTGGACTCNTCAATTAAAATACTNTCAACCTCATCAACAATGCAGAAATTATGATTACGTTGAACCATATCCTCTAATTCATATTTCATGTTATCTCTTAAATAATCGAAACCAAGTTCATTATTTGTTGCGTATGTAATATCTTTTTTATAATTTTTTTTTCTTTCAGTATCATTTAGATCATTAGTAATACAACCGGTTGAAACTCCAAGATAAGAAAAAACTTTACCCATCCATTCAGAGTCTCTCTTAGCTAAATAATCGTTAACTGTAACAATATGGACACCTGTGCCTGTCAAAGAGTTTAAATAAGCGGGTAAAGTTGAAACTAATGTTTTTCCTTCACCTGTTTTCATCTCTGCTATTTTTCCTCTATGGAGAATAAGCCCCCCAGCTAACTGAACATCATAGTGTCTTTCACCTAAGGTTCTGTTTGCCGCTTCTCTAACTAATGCAAAACTATCTGGTATAATTTCATCAATATTAAAAGATCCATTTTGAGCATTTTTTTTAAAATTAAATGTCTTTTCCTTAAAATCNGCCTCTGTTAAAGACTTAACCTCATTTTCTTTGTTATTTATTGCCTCAATAAGGTTTTGAATTTTGTCTAATTCTTGTTGATTAGAGCTTTTAAATATTTTACTAAAAGTTCTTGTAAATAAATTCATTATAAACCTATATATGTATTATTAATTTAAATTAAACACCAATAATGACAATAAATATTAAAAATTTCTTAAACGACAAAACCAAATTATCTAAAATGGGTGAGTTTCAAAGCTTAAAACAAATTGAAGGCTTGGAAATGTCCTCCATTTCAGCTGATTTGTATAGCGATGGAAGAGATGATTTAGCCCTATTTTATTTTAGCAAAGGTGCAAACTATGCAACATTAACAACAACAAATAGTATTACTTCCGAATTTATACCTTGGAATAATAATTCTCATAAAAAAATAATTAAGGGATTATTGGTTAATACAAAAAACGCTAACACTTTTACAGGTAAGCAAGGCAAAGATAGTATAGACATTTTAGCAAAAAATTTATCTAGAGTTTTGACGATTAAAGAGTCTAAAAATCAAAAAGGAACTAATGAAACAGTAAAAATTAAAGATTTAATTTTTGCATCTACAGGAGTTATAGGTGAAGAGTTTCCAGTAGAAAAAATTAAAGATCGTTTACCAGATTTAGTAGATAGGTTGAGAGGTGAACATAACAAAATGTATTGGATAAAAATGGCATCTGCGATTATGACAACTGATACGAAACCAAAGTTAGCTTATGAAGAAATAATTGTAGGTGATGAGCTTGTAAAAATTTGTGGAATTGCTAAAGGGTCAGGGATGATCGCACCTAATTTGGCAACAATGTTATCATTTATTTTCACAAATGCAGATATTAATTCAAATTTATTAAAAACACTTTTGAAAAGAGCAGTAGCCAATTCTTATAATGCAATAACTGTTGATAGCGATCAATCAACTAATGATATGGTGTCAATTTTCTCTACCAGAACAATTAAAATTGGACAAAATATCTCTTTAAACGATAAGGCTGTGCAAAAATTTGAGATAGCATTAAAAAAACTTTGTTTAAATTTAGCCAAACAAATTGTTGTTGATGGTGAAGGGGCAAAAAAATTTGTTACAATAAATGTAATTAATGCAAAATCCTTAGGTAGTGCAAAAAATATTGCCTTTGCAATTGCTAATTCACCTTTAATCAAAACTGCTGTAGCAGGTGAGGACCCTAACTGGGGTAGAATTGCAATGGGTATTGGAAAATCAGGAGAGATTGTAGATCAAAAAAAATTAAAAATAAAAATTGGAAGTTTTGTTGTTGCAGAAAATGGAAAAGTTTCCGAAACTTATGACGAAAAAAAATTAAAGGAATATATGAAGTGGGGTTCGATTGAAATTGAAGTTAATTTAAAACTTGGGAATGATGCTTTTAGATGTTATACTTGTGATTTTACACATGATTATATAGATATTAATGCTGACTACAGAAATTGAATGATAAAATATAATTTAAAATGTGAGAATGACCATGAATTTGAAAGTTGGTTTTCTGACTCATCTGAATTTGATAAACTTTTAAAAAAAGGTTTATTAGATTGTATTTATTGCTCTTCAAAAAAAATTAATAAATCAATAATGGCACCAATGATATCAAATTCTAAAAATATAGATGAACA
>FUFK010055620.1_pt1 | contig 12090 bp, 11 predicted proteins | sample 1021851 | NCBI WGS metagenome assembly FUFK01 (sample SAMEA51879418, study PRJEB19060) | metagenome
CAGGATCTCTTGAAGCCGCACCACTTGATACTGCTATATATAAACCATTCTCTGTAGCTGTAGATTGATCTTTCAGAAGTACACGATCTCCTGCCACCAAAGTTACACCATCTATTGAATCTCCTGCTTCTAAACCATTTGAAATATTTACATTGGCAGTTGAAGCACATTCAGCTACAGTTCTGTTTCTAAGTCCTGCTATTGCTTGATCAACATAATCTTTGTTAGCTACGTCTGTGTTTCCACTTGGAGTTGACATTCCTGTAATAGATCCGCCAGTTATAGAAACATTGTTAGAGGCTTGAGTTGCTATCGTACCAAGACCAAGATTTGATCTTGCTGTAGAAGCTGAAGCTAAGTCAGATAAATTTTGAGCCTTTGCTAATTTGGCATCTAGTTGAGTTTGAGCATTAGAAGATAGTGTATTGATATATTGAAACTCTGTGCTTGTTACAGATCCGTCTGCAATCTTTGTGGCATCTATTCCTGAAGCTAATTGTGAATTAGCTATTGTGCCATTCAATGCGCTTGTAGGATAAGCAGTTGCATCTGATAAGTTAAAAGCAGGAGTACCATCACTAGCACCTAAAGCTAAAGATACACCACCATAAGATACTGTAGAGTTAGTAAGACTTGAATTACCTATGTTAGATAAAGTATTAGAAGAACCACTAATAGTTTTGTTAGTTAGTGTTTGTGATCCTGTAAGAGTAGCTACAGTAGAGTCTATAGCAAATGTTACATTGTTGCCTGATGCTGTTGAGTCAATACCAGTGCCACCTAATAAGCCAAGTGTTTCAGAATCTAAATCAATAGCTATAGTTGAAGATCCATCGGATATATCAAGGTCTTTGCTGTAACCTGAGAGTCAACATAAGCCTTAATAGATTGCTGTGAGGCAACCGCAGTTGCACTATCAGAGGACATATCATCTTCATCTTTAAATGCAGTACCGCTAATAGCAGTGTTAAGAACAGGACTTGTTAATGTTTTATTTGTAAGAGTTTCAGATCCAGCTAGTGTAGCAAAGTCATTGTCAGAAAGTGCAGTATTAAACTGAGCAGTAGTTCCAGTTAATGTATTGTTAGCAAGATTAATTGTTTTGTTTGTAATTGTTGAAGTACCACCATCAACATAAGCTTTTACAGATTGCTGAGAAGGGGGAATGATAGCTGAGTTACTAGACATATCATCTTCGTCAACAACTGGAACAGCATATCCTGTGTAAGTAGAACCCACATATACACTTACAGTTGCGTCACCTGAATTAATAGATCCGCTATCTAATGTGAATGTCAAAGTAGTGTTTGGTGATGAGAAGCTAGACGTTGCTATCTTACCAAAGATTGTTCCTGTATTAGATCCAACAATTTTTACTCTACGATTAACATGGTGTGTTGATGTAATGTCTGCGGCTACTGTAACGGAAGTTGTACTGGCTCTTGTAAATGTTGTTGCTCCATCTGCATCGCCAAGTATAAACCATTCCTTATCGTTCCATACTGATCTTGTGTCTGATAAAATACTTCTCTGTGCGTTATTAACGTCACTTGGACTCATGCCCTCTGAGATATTAATACCATTAACTGAAGTATTGTTATTAGCTGTTGTGCTATAATTTGATACTGTCATTTATTCCCCTTTTATACTTTCTATATATTTTACATATTTTTCAGTAATATCATTTCGCTGAACTATTATGTCGTCTAATAAAAAATTTTTTAATTGTCCTATGTCGTTGTAGATTCCTTTATCTATTAAATTCTGTATATATTGATTTTTATTTCTACCTCTCATACCACCTATGCCATTAACCAAAATGTGCATTGTTTCTAAATTATTAGCCGCTTTAATAGATCCAATAACAGCATTTAGTTGGCTCAATGTTTCTCTCATTTGATTTGCGCCTGTTGCAAGAACATCTATATTTTCTACTATGTATTTTTGTGACTGATCAGGTTTAAATCGTTTTGCTGATTCATTAACAGCTCTCATAACTTCATTTATTTCTGCCATCATGTCGTAAGCTAGTTGTGTGTACTTAGTATTTTTTGCAGGTATGTCTCCTACAAACCTATTGAAAAATGGATATTGACTAAATTTTAAATCAGGAGCAGTATCAAAAAACATTTGATCTGCCAAAGTTAATCCATACATACCATAAGTAGTTAAATATGCTCTCCACAAAGCCTCTATTCTACTAGGCGACAATCCTGTTTCTTCACCTATTTTTTGTGAAGTCAAACTTGTTGTACCAAAACCTTGCATTTCGGCAGGTAATCCTTCGTCTTTTTTTGAAACAATATCTCTACCTGTAAAAAATGATTTATTCATTAATTGTTCTATTATAGGCAATGCTCCTTGAGGTATTGGATTTAATCTAAAGTTACCAGCTAATAGCTCAATCATTCTTATAGATGTTTCTAAATTAGTATTTTGAGGATTAACAATTTGTATAGCAGTTCTTTCTGCCACAGAAGCTATAGATCCTATTTCCCAAATTTTAGGTAATCTCCAATGAAAAAATAACGGATCTGTATTAGCAGTGGCGGCATCATATCCATATGCCTCTGCGGCGGTTTCAGGATATCTCCCATTTTCTAAAAAAAATTCAATACCCTTTTTAGTTGGAATAAAAAAATGCCAATTTGTATCTTTGTCCCAATCTTCTAATTGATTATAAGAAGGAATAAAACTATTATGAATTGCATTCATAGCAGATATTCCAGCTAAAAGAGCTACCTTAGTAGCAATAGATTTCCTGTTTGGTTTTTTAGTAAAACCTCTGTAAACTGTGTTTAAACCTATAATAGCAGGTCTTAAAAACATAGCACTTTCATTTGCATAGTTTAACAGATTACTTAATGTTGTTCCGTAAGAACCTCTTTTACTAAAATCAACTAAGTTGTCTTTTCCTTCATAAACAGATTGAATTAAATCTTTTGATTTTTTATATTTGTTTGATGCTACTTGTATTCTTGCCGCCATTTCAATAGAAGAACCTAATTCTTCTAACATTCTAAAAAATTTCAATGGACTCGTAGCTATTCTTTTTACACTAATACCTTTCTTGTCATAAAAAGGCTTCATGTTTTGTAAGAACAAACCTTCGTTTTTATAGTAACTTCCCATATCAAGACCATTAACCATAAAGTCTAAATAATTTTGATCTTGTTTAACTCTTTTTACAAGCCCTCTTGCGCCATCTCGAAAAGGTACATAACCATTGTTAAAGATACTTGAAAATACTTCGCCTCTAGCAAAGTTTGCTCCCATAAAATCAAATGTCAATGTAATCATGGATTGACCTACTCTTTTAAAAGGTCTCCAAATATTTAACATAGTACCATTTAAAGGAGTACCTCCTTTTAATTGCGATAAAGAATCGAACAATAAAGGATCTGCTACTTCATAATATTTCAGTTTACCTTTTTCCATAACAGGCATAACCATATCCATACCTTTGGGTTTTTTTTCTATTGTTAATAAATTTGCAAAATCTCCCATTCGGTCAAAAGCTAAATCAAGACTCATAAGGAAATTACCCATGTCTATTTTGCCCTCTCCACCAAGCTCAACAGCTTGTTGGAAATTTTCTAAAACTTTTTCTTTAATAGGTTTTGTTAAAACTTTAGCTTTACCTACAGAAGGAGGCAAAGGCTTCATTATAACATATCTTTCAGAGCCTTTTAATTGTGTTTCTTTAACAAAATTTAAAACGTCTAATTTAATTCTATTTTCAACAGCATTTTCAATAAAAAATCTAGCATTACCCACTATGTTGTCCATAATGTTATTAAGGTTTTCTGTACCGCCTGTTAGTTTTTTAATACCTGTGTACTCGTTTATTCCGCCTTGAAATTTTTTACTACCTGACATTGATTTATCCACTCTGTTAAATGGAACATAGTAGGCTCTTGTTTTAAATTTCTTTATATCTTCTCTAGTAAATAATTCTCCATACTTTTCAGCAAAGTCCATAATACCATCTAACCAAGTATGATATTCGTTTAATGCCTTATCAAATCTAGGTTTGTCTTTACCTGCTAATGCAATACCTGATTCAATTTCTTTAGTTGTAAATAATTTTTCTTTACCTTTAAGTTTTAATTCTTTTGCTGATAAACTGGTTATGTATATTTTCCAATCTTCTATTCTGTCTGCAACAGGTTCTAATATTTTTTTTAAACTTTTTTGTGTTGTGTCAACTGATACAATTCTATTTCCTTTTTGATCCGTTTTAACAATCACCATACCCTTATCAAGAGTCATGTTTAAAATAGATCTTCCGTTTCTTAATGAAGATATTTTTTTATAAATAGGAGTATTAATTTCACCTAAGTTTTTTTCAAACCTTTCAATACCTGTCATATTGTCTATATAAATTTGTTGAAGTCTGTCACCTCTAGGTGCAATAGTAGAATCTATAGCTGGAACAGCTCCTATTTTAGATTTAATTCTATTTATATTTCCTTGTTTCCAATAAGAACTAAATTTTAGTTGTGCTTTTGCCATAGCATTTTTAAGGCTTTGAGGCTTACCTTCTATTAATGTAGTAAATCCATCACTTTTTAATGTAGAGTCAAACCACTCATAAAATTTTGGTGCGTATTCTTTAGCTACACTTTCTTTATTTAGATATAAATTTATAAAATCAGCAAAACCTTCTTGAGGATTACGATAATCATATCCCATACTTTTTAGCTCTTCTTTCATAATAGGATCGCTAAAATATTTTTTTGTTATTTCAGGAAACCTTCCATTAATCCAGTGACCTATTTCATGTGCGGCTGTACCAAGATCATATGGAAATTTTGTTCTTACTTGTTCAGTAGGCGGTACATAAAAACCTTGTGTATCTCTACTTTTGATTCTACCGCTCCTTACAGGAACACCTATATTACCTAAAAACTCTTGTAAAATTTCTTGTCTAGAAATAGGTTTTTTCTTGCTTTGATTTTTAATTTCTAATCTAGGATCAAATTTTAAATTATTGTTTCCAAAGTCTCTAGCGGCAACATCTAATCGTCTGCCTGTAAATGGATCAGATAATTCTGCACCATATCTTTCTTTAATTTTTAAATACGAACCACCTTCTAATGGTCTATAAACACCATTGTAATTAAAAGTGTTGTAAAAATCTGATCGAGTTGGTTGAATATTTTTGTTTTTAAAACCTTGATTTCTAATTTCATTTATGTTGCTTACATAATTTGGTTGTTCGCTTTTTAATACATTGTCGCTAATTCTATTATTTAAATTTTGTTTAAGCTCTAGTTTTTCTTTTAAAGATAAAGGTTTTATGGGTTCTATTAATTGGTCAACAACATAATCTGTTACCTTAAGTTTTGTATCTTCAAGATAAGGTTCAATTTTTGTTTTTATATCTTTGTTTATATATTGATTTTGTACTTCAATAATTTCTTGATTGGTAAAAGGCACTTCGCCTTTTTGTTTTTCTTTTAAAACAGCATCGGCAACTACCGCACTTTCAGTATTATTATTAAGTATTTCTTCTTTAATTTTTTGTTCTGTTATTTGTTTATCTATTTTTTTAGATTCATTTTTAAATATAGTCTTAGAAGAAGGTGTATGTCCTTTAGATATAGTATTTGCTAATATTATATGTGCTACTTCTTCTATATGTTCCTTAATATTGTCTGCTTTAATAGTGTTGCTATTAAATATATTTTTTTGTAATTCTTCAAAACCCTCTTCTCCTAATGTTTCTTTAACTACTTCTTCGGTAGTTTGACCTCCTATTCCTATTGCTAAAACAATAGGAGCAAATGTTGCGTCTAATACAGTTTCTCCTATCCACCAAGCATTATCAAATAAAGTTAAACCTGTAAAAGTAGCTAAGTCTTTTGTTAATTCTTTAACACTACCTGCATTTCTATACATTTGAGGAATATCTATTATTCCGTTTTCTGTAACAGGAACTAATGTAGAATGTCTTTCGCCATCTTTTTCGTGATAATATAATTTTTGATCTGATCCAAGAGAGTTTGCTAATTCTACTAACTCTTCATTTGTTGGTGATTGACCATCTGTAAAAAGCTTTTTAACATCTCCAAAACCTTCGGTAACAATTCTTTCAAATGCTTTGTTATTAATAGCTTCACTTTTTTTAATTTGTTCTTTTGCATCTGGCTCAACAAATTGATTTCCAATTATTTGTGGAAAATCACTATCCATAGTTAAGGCTTCTTTTTTTGCCTCGTTGTCAAGAATAGGCTCTACTTTTTTAAAACCTTCAGGCACAGAACTTTCAACTGGTGAAAACCCTTCAGGTATAGTATTATCTACCGCTACAAAACCTTCAGGTATTGTGTTTTCTACTGCTGTAAATCCTTTTGGAACATCTGTCATTTTGTTCTATATTCTGTTCCATCAGCATTATAATATTTGCCATTTACTAAATAAATTGTAACACCTGCATCGTTTCTAAATTCTTGAGCATTTCCACTATCTATTTGTTTTTTTATATCGTTATTATTATTGTTATTATTGTTGTTATTGTTTTGAACACCAATTTTAGAAATATCAGTTCCTTGAAACATTTTTTCAAACATATTTAAGTTTAATAAAAATCCTTCTAAAGCAATATCTTTAGAATCTGTTAATTTACCATCTTTTAAATATTTGTTTGCAATATAAACTTTTAAATCACCTATTGATTCATCATCTTTTAATTTATCATGTAAAACACTAAGAGTTCTATTTTGATCATCTGTTCTTTGATCTACTGGTATAGCTGATATTTCATTATACATATCTAACTGTTTAAAAAAATCAGACTTATCTTTTTTCTTAAGTGATTTAGCAACTGATCCTAATGCTTGTAATTCAGCTAATTCATTTGCGTCTCTTTTTAATTGCATAGCTGAAGCATATTGATTTGCTTTACCAAAAGCTGATCCTAAATTTGTTGGAGTAGGTGAATACCCTGATTGTGCTAATAAACCTGTAGCTATATCCATACCACGAGGAGATTGAACAAAATCTAATAAACCTTGCATACCACCCCCATTATTATTTTTCGGAGTTTGGTATCTGTTCATTATCTTCTGATTTAAAATATCCATTATATTCATTACACAAATCCTCCTAACAGACCACCACCTAACATATATGCCATTGGATTAGCCGCTCCCATCATACCTGCTAGTTGACCACCAGCCATAGCGCCACCAAGTAATCCTGCTCCTGTATTTCTAAAGTAAGGTTGTGTTTGTAATGTATTCATTGGTACGTTAGCACCTAATGCACCAAGATATTGATTTAATTTAATGTAAGGTTTTTGTTGTTCGTAATCAAACCTAGCTATCGCATCTTGTAATTTTGTTTGCTCAATAGATTCTCTTGTATCACCAACTTGTTGTAATCTTGCGATATCGTTATAATCCATTTCACCAAGTTGAGGAGCAGTATTCATTGTGTTAGCCATTAATTGTCTTTCACGATTATATTGATCACCATAGACCTGATTAGCTAAGTTGCCTAATGAGTCTGCTAATATTTCTTGATTAGCACCTGATCCAAACCTACCTGCTCTTGTAAACTGTGAATTAACTTTTGTGCTAATATCATCAGCCATTTGGTTAAATAAATTTTGCGTATAAGGATTGGTTGTTGGTGATAAATAATCACCTGATAAAATTTTAGCCGCTTCTGTTTGTGATTGGTTTAATAATGGATTACCTGCCATTGCCCTATTGGTAGCTAATGCTAATGCCGCATTTGTTTCCGCAGGGGTGTCAACATAAGTATTGTTAGGAAAATAACTAGGTAATGCTGACTGATATAAATCCTGTGCCGCATCAATAGCCTCTGTATAGTATGGTCTTATAAACTCAGATGGTTCTGCTGATGTGGTTGTTGTTACGTTGGTTGGATTACTGCCTTTGCTCATTTTATTTCCTTACTTAATATTATTGCTTTCATTTGATATCCTTTTAACTTTCTTACCCAACCTTTTCGTCCAGCGACCTCAAGGTGAGTACATTCATTTTGCTTTGCAAACTTTTCTATTTTCTCTTGTATTCTTTCTAACCAGTTATCTAGGTTTGTGCCTCCAGCTAAAAAATATCTTAATATCTTAGCTCTTGGGTATTGTGCTATTTCTGTGACAACAGCACTTTCTATTTTATTATCATTCCAACTTATAAATAGTTGCATACGTTCATTAGACAGTCCGTACAAAATATCTTTAATAGTATATGTTTCGTCTAATGCTTTTTCTAGTAGGGGAGACACTTGACTCCAAATAAATAATAAATCTTCGCTTGGTACTCTCGTTACTACGTTATCCAATGATTGTATAAGAGAGGTGTTGGTCTGTGTTTCCTGAACTTGCATGAGTTAATGTTGCACTTCCGTCTGCTCTACCTGAAACATGGAGTCCATTAAGAGCGGTTCTTCCATTTGCAGTTGTAGGCATAAACAAAATAATTGAGTTTCCACCTATTCTTGCATCTGTAAGAGTTGTTGATGTAGCACTAGCAGTTAAAGTTATTGTGCCTGTGCTATTTAACTTCCCATTAATCGTATTGTTTAAGGAAGTTGAAACTAATCGTAAATGTTGTGCAGTATCAGGTATAGATAAAGGTACTGTAGGAAATGAATTATCTGCCATTATCTTTTACCTTCAGGTTTAGCTTCTATATCTACTCCTGATAACGTATTAAAGTTTCCTGTCACATTAACTCTGAGTCTATGATATCTTGCTGTAGATCTCAAGGGAACAGATCCGTCTGTATTATTTGATACAGCAGTGCCTACTGTTATACTGTTTAATTGTGAATCTCTTTTAATAGGAGTTACTGTAACTGTCGTGTTAGCAGTGCCATCAACAATCGGTCTTGAATTAATTAATGTTGACCTTCTACCTTCTGCTCCTTCAAACTCTGTCGTATCAACTGTAGCTGATAAACTTGTAGCAATAAACTTACCAAATAAATGAGAAGAGTTAAATCCAGCAAGACCAACAACACCTTCTCCATAATAGTAAGAGTCAAGAGATCTTGTTAGGTTATCTAAATCCCCAAGTACATCTAAACTTTCTAAAGTGTTAAATGCTTCTTGTGAAGCACTAGCTATAAACTCTAGATCTTGTCCTGAACCTGTACTCCATTTATCTACTGAGTAATTATAAATTAATAATTTATTATTTGTTGTTCCAGTAGCTCCTGATCCTCTGTAAGACCATACTGCTATAGAGTTGTTAGGATCTATCGCTGAACAAATACCATCTAGGTTTGATGATAGATCTTCAAAAAAGAAATTATCTACTCTACCATTACCAATCGGTGTAAGTTTTTGACCACCTGATAACTTGTAAAAACCATCTTGCGCTAAGAAAAAGATATCACTACCAAAAGAACAAACAGATCTAGGAGCAAATGCACCTACGTTGTCTGCTATTTTGTTAAATGTAAATATAAGCGGAGTACCTACATACTCCATTCTATAAATAGCTTTTTCAAAAAATATAATTCCAAAAGACTCACCACCAACTATTGCTTGTAAGTTACCATGCGTACCTACAATATCTTGAAAGCCTGATTGTGTTGCTTGGCTTGGAGTCCATGTTGAACTGTCGTTTAGTCCTGACCATTTAACTCGTTGGTTGTATGTTGTAGAACTTTCTGTCGTATATCCAGCTACAACAAAGTCTCTAATAACTGCAATGTATTTTGCTTTTAATGATACAAGATCTGAAAATAAACTATCTGTTCCTTGATTAAACTTTTGTATATTGTCTGCACCATTGGTTGCAATGATGTTAGTTCCAAACTGTGTAAATGCCCAAAAGTCTCTAGCATTAGATGTTGTCGAGTTATTATAACCACCTGACTTGGACTTATTTACAAAGTCTCCGTTGTTATCCATTTGGAATAACCTTGTAGCATTACCACAATAGTTAGTTACACCATCGCTTAGAAACGCAGAGTATAATCCTACTGCATCTAGTGGTGCAGATGATCCTTCTCTTGTTAAAGGTGCTGTAGTTAAACTTTGAAAACCAGCTAATGCTCTGTAGCCTTTTCGCAAAGGTACAACATTATCTACTTTTAATGCACCTGTATTTTGATATGCAGGTAGATCAGCTTGTAAATCGCCAAATTCAATCATCTATGCCACCTGCGTTGCTGACATTTGTAATGGTGAAGATGTTGTTGATCCTTTAGATGATGACTCGTTAGCATTTTTTATTGCCTCTTTATACAAAACTCCCCATGTATTTATTCTTTCGTCTTGCATTAAGAAAGGTGCTGACTCTGCCAATGCACCATATAAATACAACTCAGGGTAGTTTGTTAGAATATCGTTTGTTGCAACACTATCTGATAATGCAGTAATTTTTTTATAATGATTTATTTGTAATGTCTGTGCAGAATCAGGTTGCTTACCTAATAAAATTTTTGTCCCTACTATGGTAAAATATGTTGGTGAACCTGATGACTGTGAAGAATTATATTTATTATAAAAATCTGAGTTTGCCATAAACTTTAATGTCTTAAAAGGATCGCTCTGATATATTACAGTCATCGCTTCTAAATACCCAGTAGGAAGATCATAGCTTTGTGTTCCTGCAACTGTAGTAGTAGAAGTATTTATTTCTACCATTTCTCTAACTCGCAACTCTCTATTTAATCTGCTTTCAGCTAGTGTAATAAAATCTCCTAAATATGCAGTTAGATCGTCTCTATTAAGATAAGATGCTATTGTTGTTTTGAGATTAGAGTATGTAGTTATTGCCATTATAAATTACCTGTATAAATCCTAAAATGTCTGTTGTCTGAATCGTTCAACCATCTAAAAAATCTTGTTTTGTCTAAGACTTTGCCATTGTAATTTAAGATACCTTGTTTCGCTAATTGATGTACAACTATGTTTGGTAATCGAGCAACACGATATCCTTTTTCATTTTTTAATGCATTTAATTTATATGCACCTTCGTTTTGTGCGACTTTGTTTGCGTCTAAGATTTCTTTTATAGATGCTTGATCTTGATAGTTTTCGATATGTATTTTATTCTCAGCTTCATCAACAATAAGATTTGTTTTAACAGATGATTGATCGTTAGGATCATCAAGTGAGAATTTTTTTGCCATTACTTTATCGCTTTAGCTATCATTACATCAATAGTGTCTTTTACAGACAAACCTTGATTACCTGTAAAGCTTAACATTGGATCGTATTTACGATCTCCCATTGATGTTTGTTTTGATTGTTTTTTACCTTTGCCTGTTGAAATCATTTGGTCTGATTTTTTTGCATTTGCCACAATCTTATACAAACTTGATGTATGTTTTTTATTAGTAAATATTGCCATTTGTTCCTCTCTATGTGTAAAGATATAAAGGGGGTGCATTAAACACCCCCAGTCCTTTGACTACAAATAATTATGCAGTTAAGTTAAATATTCCGTAGTTTGCATTAGGTGCTTTTGCACATAAAGCGTACTCACATAAGAGTAACTTTTTGTCAGAGTCACCAGTCTTTGCAAGATCAGTTGTTTGGAATGGTCTTAAGAAGTCCACACTCCACATATCCATTTGTAGGATATCAACTCTGTTTGCTTGTTGATGTCTGTTTGGTACGAAAGCTACCTCACCAAAGTCAGATACATAAATGTCAGTTGTACCGATAGATACTCTATCACTCGCATCTTTGTACTTTGTTGCGACACCATTAAATGCAGAAGCTAACTGTTTGTGTGATGGTGACATCATTACTGTCTCAGGTTCTCCACCTAATTCAAAGGCTTTTAAAAGACCAGCTTTTAATAGTGCCTCTGTAAAAGTTCTGTTAGAACCACCAGCGATTGCTGTTGCTCCTGTACCAGCCGGAGTTGCTGAAGGCGAACCATTGGTTGAGAAGTTACCAGCAGCAGAAGATGTGCCGGGTTTGTTACCACCATACCATGTTCCGACAGAAGCTGTTTCTCTTGCAGTTGATGAGTTTCCAGCAACTTTTGCATTTTCAATTCCTACAAAAGCTCTTTCCATGTCTCGCTTGAGTTCTTTACCCATCTTTGCAAGTTGATAAGCCATCTGTGTTGACATACCAGCGTTATCTACT
>FUFK010049993.1_pt1 | contig 12086 bp, 13 predicted proteins | sample 1021851 | NCBI WGS metagenome assembly FUFK01 (sample SAMEA51879418, study PRJEB19060) | metagenome
AAAAATCACATACTACTTTGGGGGACTCCTTTGATTGTGCTAATAATTATTTTTATATTTATCAGAAATAAAATTAGATTTTTTAAATGAGCATAAAATGAGTTATTTCGACGACTTATCTAATCAAATTGTACTTATTGAACCTCAATCTTTTTCTCTCGTTAGTTGGTAAATGTTTATTCNNTTTTCCTGATGAATTTATTATGCCAAAAAAACCAATTATCAATAATGTTAACAAAATAAAGTAAAAGCCAACAATTGGATAAGGAACAAAAGGATTAAAGGTTTTATCAGCGAAATAACTGGCATAATAAATNGCATCNCCTTTTTGTTGCCACGCTGGAAAACCAGTAAAAAACACCAATGTTGTTGCATGAAACATAAAAATTGCTTCATTTGTGTAAGNGGGCCATGCCAANCGGAGCATAGTTGGCCATATNATGCGTCTGAATTTTTTAATNCCTNTAAAACCAAACGCATCTGCTGACTCTAAATCTTGACTTGGGACAGCACGCAATGCTCCATAAAAAATCTCTCCTGCGTAAGCAGATGTGTTAAAAAATAAAACAATTAAAGCACCTAACCAAGCTTTGGTAAGCCAACGCGTTTCAACTGTAACAACAAGAAATCCNAGATCAATATCAAATCCTAANCTNGGTAAAAGAACAAATAAATCATATGCAAAGAAAAATTGAATGAATAAAGGAGAGCCTCTAAAAATAAAAATAAATAATCTACAAGGAGCACTAAATAGAGATAGATTTGAATTTTTACCTAAAGCCAGAACTGTTGCAAAGAAAAATCCAAGGAGTAATGCCAAAACGGCAAANTATATGTTCCAAATCATTCCNGAACCAATTAATACAAATTGCTCACAAAGTGTTATGTCAGNTTTTGGTAAAAGTCGCTCTCCATAACCTATAGATCTAAGGCCGTAATCAGATAGTGTTTGAAAACAACTCGACATCAGCCAGCCTTACCTGCCATGGTGGCTTGTCCTTGAGAAAGACGAGCTGATATTTTGTCTAATACAGATTGTGACAAGTAAGTTAATGATAAATAAAAAATCATAAGTACTCCAAAATACCAAGCTCGCCAATCAGGATGCGGGTACTCATATACACCAGTTTTAATGCCACCTANTTCTTTAGCCCAATAGACTATATCTTCAATGCCAAGAAGAAATAGAAGTGGGGTTGCTTTAATTAAAATCATCCACAAATTTGACAGACCTGGTAAGGCATAAATCCACATTTGTGGTATGAGAATTCTTCTAAAAATTTGACTTTGAGAAAAGCCGTAAGCCTCTCCTGTTTCTATTTGAGATTTTGGAACTGCAGCCATAGCTCCAGACAAAACNTTGCCGGCAAAAGCTCCAAAAACAAAGCCAAAAGCAAGTAAAGCTANAGAAAATCCATAAATATCGTGCACCCACTCGCNAGCTGTNTTTANAGGAAGTTTNGCAGCTGCACAAACGACAAANTCATTACCTTGCCTNATNGGCTCAGTAACATCAGAACATAAAACNTTATGACGCAAATATTCAAATGCTTGATCAAGTGCTATTGGAATNAATAAAAAGAAAACAATATCTGGAATNCCTCTTATCATCGCAAGATANCCTTTNCCTANAGAGCGAATAATTNTAAANGNGGATCTTGAAGCAGTNGCNCCTGCAAAACCAAATGCCATTGCCAATGGAGCCGCCAAAGAAAGCAAACCCATAACAACTAAAAAAGAAAAATAAAATGACATATGTTTTGCTGTAGTGACATAACATGATAACCACATTAATCCTTCTAAGGTTTTAGGGTCNACACAATAACTAAACATTTGGAAATTCCTCTTGTGTATCTGTTTTTTGAGGTGAAAAATCTCTGATTAAATTATTTCTTTTTCCTGATAAAACCTCATCTATACCAAACTTACCAGCCAAAGGTGCATTAGTNATNCCTGAATGCATAACTGCTAAATATAATACCATTTAATTTTTCACCTTTTTGATTTATNAGACGTCCAATTTTTGGCCTTCCATCAACNGGCAAAGGTCGTTTACCAAGTGTAAAATGATCTAAAATCATATTTCCATTATAGTTGAGCCTAGTTGCCATGTCTTGGATAAGTTTTTTTGCAGTNCCCTTAATATTTTCCTCTTGGCTTGAGTCATCATCAAATTTTCCACCTATTATTAATCTTCCTTTGTCATCCTGTCTTGCATGGAAATCAAAACCTGTNATTGGGTATTTTAATAATTNGGGCAATGGTTTTGTATAAACTAATAAACCTAAACTTGAGTGCATTTCAAAAGGAATATTAATTGTTGATAATAATTTTGGAGCNCCAAGTCCAGCAGTTAAAATNACCTCATTATCATTAATAATTTCATCNTCAGTTTTGACACCAGTAACATTGTTGCTATCACATATTATCTCTTTTACTTTAGTTTTTAATATTTTCGATCCACTAGCTTTGAAAAGTTCTTTAGTTGCTCTAACACCATCAATGGCCAAGTCATCAACACCAAAGCCGGCNATAGTTGGAATATTATTTAAATAAGGTAAATGTNTTTTTAGTTCNNATTTAGTTGATATTTTTACCGATTGCCCCCAACTTTGATGCTGCTTTATAGTATTTTGAAGCTCTTTCTCTCCTTGATCCCAAATAAATGCACCTTTAGATGTATAATTTAAATTTGAAATATAATTTATTAATTTTGGCCAGTAATTCATATTAGCCAAACGAAAAGTAGCATAGCTTTTATCGTTANTAGCATATCCATTCACCCAACCCCAAGTATTTGATGTGGCTTGGTTTTTATCACCAGGTAAATGTGATGATAAAACAGTTATCTTATCTACACCATTTTNGTAAGCATGGTAGGCAAAGGATGCACCTACAATTCCTGCCCCAANTATAATCATTNTAANANNGATTTTATATTATGTTTCAATGTTTCTTGAGTAAATATTATAAAGAAAAAAAGAGGACGGATATTCCGTCCTCTTGTTCAGTAATTTAAATTAAATAATCTTAAAAAGTTGCGGCTTCAAAACCAAACCACTTTTTAATAAGTGCATTTAGTGATCCGTCGTCTTTCATNGAGCTAATAGCTGCNTTCATTTTGGCTTTTAACTCTGTATCAGATTCACGGATACCCATTCCAACACCGCCGCCGATTGAGACTTCTCCTATATTTGCAAATTCACCGTTTGACTCTGCAATNATAGATGCAAGGTAATCACCATCTGCTAAGACAGCNTCAGCTTCACCGTTTTGCACTGCAGATATTGTTTCTTCTGCTGTTGCAAATTCAACTAAAGTTGCTCCACTTTCAGCAACATAACCTGCCTGAATAGTTGCAGTTTGAGCAGCAATAACAGCACTATCTACATCAATGTCTGCGCCGCTCATTCCCATGTATACTGATGGAGATGGTGGAAAATAATCTTGTGTAAAGTCAATCACCTCATCACGCTCTGCGGTTATTGACATACCAGCAATAATTGTATCGTAGTTACCAGACACTAAATTAGGAATGATAGAGTCCCACTCGTTTATAACCCAAACGCAATCTAGATTTGCACGAATACAAAGCATGTCTCCAACATCTTTTTCGAATCCATCAACTTCGCCATTATCGTTAATAAAATTATATGGAGGATAAGCACCCTCTGTGCCCATTCTTACTGTTTCAGCAAAAGCAGAACCAACTAAAAAGAGCGCAGCAAATGCTGATAGTATTATTTTTTTCATAATTTTCTCCTTGTTCTTCCTCTATTACTTCGAATAAATACTTACTGAAATATAAACTAAAATAGAGTAAATAGATAAACTTTTTATAAAAACGCTTAGAATATTTGATTAATTATGATGAATAGAACAAATCTGCGTTGATTATACTACCATTTTGAATATCAATATTTTGATAGCGAATATTTCCCTTAATTTTTGCTGTTGACTTAATATAGATATCTTTAGCTTGAATGTCTCCGTCAACTTCACCCTCAACTGTAATAGTATCAGCAGTAATAGTTCCCTTAACATAAGAACCTGGTTTTAAATTAATGGTTGATGACTTTAAAGTACCCGTTAAATGTCCAGAGAAATCTAAATAGTCTGTAGACTCGAGAGAGCCATTTATTTTTATATCTTTTGCTAAAGTTGATTGATTGATAGTGCTCTCAGTATCAAACATAAATTCAGTTTTTACTTCAGGTTTTTTTTCACTAGATCCAAATAATGCCATTATTGATCACCCTCATGGNTTTCATTAATCTCATCTTCTTTAACTTCATCAGTAGAAACTGGTGAATAGGATTGAACACTACCTCTATGTCTTAAAGTACCCTGAATTCTGGCACCATAACTTACTTGTAATGAGGCATATTCAATTACTCCTTTAATATTTGCAGAGTTGTTGACAATCAAATAATCCTCTGAATTTATCTCACCATCTACACTCCCGGAAATAGTTATCTCTTGACCTGACATGTCTCCACTAAAAGCACCTTTACTATTAATATTAATATTTGAAGATTTCAGAGTTCCTGTAAGAGTTCCAGAAATGTCAGAAGTTTCTGCTCCCTCTATTCGTCCATCAACTCTAACGCCTGAACCTATGTTAACAGCTTTAGCATCATTATCTATTGGAGTAGATTGAATTTCATCACCTACTGAATCGGTACTATTTTCATCCATATCAGTATTATTCTCGTCCATAGAGTTATCCTAACACAATCTAAATATTCATAAAATCTAAATTATTTTCTAAAAACATTGAATTGATTAGGTTTTTAGAATTAATAAATCTGATTTTTATAAATTTGATATAAATTAATAAATTAACTTTTAAATCTAATCTTTTTTAGCAATATCTTTGAAATCAAAAAAATGAAATATTACTAAATTATGAAAATACTTGAACTAAACCAGTTAGAGAAAAAATTTGGTGATAATAAAGTTTTAAAAGGCATTAATCTTATTGCCAATAAAGGAGATGTTGTAAGTATTATTGGAAGTTCTGGTTCAGGAAAAAGTACTATGCTTCGCTGTGTAAATTTTCTTGAAACACCTGACAGCGGGACTGTTAATGTTTGTGGTGAAATTATCAACTGCAGCAATGAGAATTTAAAAAACCCTAATAAGAATTTACAATCGAAAATTATTTTAATCAGGAAAAAATTGGGAATGGTTTTTCAAAGTTTCAATCTATGGTCACACATGAATATCTTAGATAACATAAAAGAAGCTCCTGTGAATGTTTTAGGAATAGATAAAGAGGTTGCTGAAGAACAGGCAATGATTCTATTAAAAAAAGTAGGGATTGAAGATAAGGCAAAAGAATATCCTTCTCATCTATCGGGAGGGCAACAACAAAGAGCAGCAATAGCTAGAGCTCTCGCTATTTCTCCAGAAATATTATTATTTGATGAACCGACATCATCTCTTGATCCTGAATTGGTAGACGAAGTCTTATCTGTTATTCGTAATTTAGCTGAACAGGGAAAAACAATGTTAGTTGTAACTCATGAGATGGAGTTTGCTNGAAAAGTTTCAAATAATGTNATTTTTCTTCACGANGGTCTTGTGGANGAGGANGGACATCCTGACACAGTTTTCACAAANCCNCAATCAGAGCGTTGTAGGAATTTCTTATTTAATAGACGCGAATAATAANTTTTTATAATTTNTCAAAGTGAATTCATTACTACTGTTCTTGGTAAGNCTGCTAGACTTTTACACNCTTATTGTATTTTTTTATGTAGTCATATCTTGGTTGTTTCACTTTAATATATTAAATAGTCANAATATTTTTTTATGGCGAGTTTTTGAAAGTTTTAAAAAACTAACTGATCCTCCCTTAAANTATATNAGAANATATTTACCAAANTTAGGNGGCTTAGATATTTCACCAGTNCTTTTAATNCTGATAATATACTTGTTTAAGGATTTACTGATTGAGTATTGGCCAAGAGGATAATGATAAGGAGAATAAAAAAATGGCAGATTTAATTGATGGAAAAGCTTTTGCGGCAAAAATTAGAGCTGAGGTAAAAGAGGACTCAGACAAATTAATCTCTCAAAAACAAGTAGATCCCTGTTTAGCAGTGGTGCTAGTAGGAGAAAATCCAGCTAGTAAGGTTTATGTAGGTCAAAAGACAAAAATGGCTGCAGAATGTAATATTAAAACTAAAGATTTCAAATTAGAAGCAAGCACAGATCAGGAAACATTATTGAAATTAATTGATGAGCTCAACAATGATAGCTCGGTTCATGGTATTTTAGTTCAATTACCTTTGCCTAAGCAAATTGATGAGAGAAAAGTGATTGATGCAATTGTTGTAGAAAAGGATGTTGATGGTTTTCATGCTATAAATGCAGGAAGACTTTCCATTGGGGGTGATATGTTGAAAAAAGCTTTTATTCCATGCACACCATTGGGCTCTCTATTACTTTTGAAANATCATGTAGAAGATTTAAAAGGTAAAAGTGCTGTTGTAATTGGCAGGTCAAATATAGTGGGTAAACCTATGTCGCAACTTTTAATCGAAGAGTCATGTACCGTTACNGTAGTGCATTCCAAAACNAAAGAAATTGAAAAAGTTTGTTCACAAGCAGATATTATTGTTGCNGCCATTGGNAGAGCNGAGATGATTGACTCAAAATGGTTAAAAGANGGTGCTGTTGTAATTGATGTTGGTATCAATCGAATATCTATTACAAAAGANGATGGAAGTGAAGGAAGTAAAATAGTTGGTGATGTTGATTTTGANAGTGCATCNGANAAAGCCTCTAANATCACCCCCGTACCAGGAGGGGTTGGGCCNATGACTATAGCATGNCTNCTAAGAAATACTGTAACATCNGCATATCGTCATGCTGGCCTNGATGACCCAAGATCAATTTAAGAATAAGTAAAAGTTAATTAAGTTTTAATTTTTCCTGAGATAGTCCCACCAGGACTTGTAACGAGTCCTTGCTCATCTATTATTACTGGACCAGATGCAGGATCAGTAACACCTAGCTCCGGGCTAATCTCTTCAAGTAAATCTCTCACGGTATCCAAGTATGCGATCATCTGCTGACGAGCTTTCGCTAAACTATCCTCGTCAATCCACTCCACCACACTGCAATAGGAACGGTCTCCTGTTTTGATGACTTTTCGAAAGATCACACCATCTGGGTTAACAAATTTTTTCATCGAAGCTGTAAAATTTTCAACCTCTCCCTCTTTGACTACAAACTTAACAACACTTATAAATTTTGGCATATTCCAATTTTATTAATATTTTCAACAAAAAATAGATAATTCTAAAAATTTTTATATTTTGATAACCCATTTTGGGTTGTAGAAAACCCATTTTAGGTTTTAATATTATATAAATTTAAAATGGACACAAAAAAAGATTCTGATCAAAAATCAACTTACAGTAAAGCAGCCTATGCTTGGCTTATGACTGTTACCAGCTATTACAAAAGAGTTAGTGATTTGGGAATAAACATTGATGAGTTAATGACTCTCAATACGGTTGCCGCTAATTGGCTGTATAAGATTAACTCCTCTGACACTAAATCACTGGAAGAACTAAAGGGAATGTCATCTGATGAAATAAAAAAATATTTCAAAGGTTCTAAGCTATCAATATTAAGTATTGCCAACATTTTAAATCAACCTAAAGAGAGTATCCGAAGGCGTGTTCAAAAATTGATTGACTTTCAATTATTAGCAAAAGATGAGAGTAGTGGAATTATATTAGGAGAAAATTATACGAAAATAATGGGTGGGTTTGGTGAAGTAACTACCAAAGAGCTTGCACGACTNGTCTCTAATCTAAATGAAGTAAAGTTCGTTGAAGAAGTATCAGGGGTAAATTTAATTAAAAAATTAAAATGAAAAAGCTTTTATCATTTTCTTTTTACGATTTTGGAAATTCTGTATTTCCCATGATTATAATTACAACTTTAACGTCTAGTTACTTTGTTAATCATGTCATTGAAAATCAACAAACAGGGACTGCATTATGGCAACTAATTATTGGTGTATCGGGGATTTTAATTGCATTAATTATGCCCTTTATAGGTAAATTATCTGATGCAAAGAATAATGGGCGCGTAATTTATTTAAGATTTTTTTCAATCATTTGTATTATATCTATAGCTGCTTTTTGGTTTGTATTACCGGACTCAAATTATGTTCTATTTTGTCTTTTTTTATTATTTTTAGGAAGTATTAGCTATGAAGCATCGAATAGTTTGTACAATGCAACTTTAAAAAGTTGTTATTCAAAAGATTTGGCTTTTGGCTCTGGAGTTGGTTTTGGAACAGGATACATAGGGGGGGTGCTTGTCCTAATAATAATTCTCTACCTGTTTATACTCCCCGANGAAAATATCCTAGGATTGAATAAGGATAACCAGACCCCAATTCGCTTCTCGCATTTAATACTATCTTTATGGTTTTTAGTATTTTGTATTCCTTTAATGTTTTTTACTAAGTTCAATCAAAAAGCACACATTATTCCAAATAAAACAACTCACACAATCAAAGATTTGATATGGAATAATGGTCTTACAAATACTGGTAGGTATTTAATCGCAAGAATGCTTTACATGGATGGTTTAATTATTGTGACGACAACAATTGGAATTTTTGGAACTTCTGTAATGGGGATATCAATCAGCAAAATCATAATAGTAGCAATATTGTGTAATATTAGTGGAGCAATTGGGTGCTACCTCTTTGGAATATTTTTCAAAAACGATAAGAAAGTTATTATAACTTCTCTTGCATTGCTCTCCGCTATTATCATCTCCATGTCAGTAAACACTAATCCGACTGTATTTATTATTCTTGCAGTATTAGGTACCTTTTTTTCAGGACCTCTACAAAGTTCTAGTAGAGTTGTCATGGCAAAACTCATACCTGATGAAATGCAGGGATTAGGATTTGGCATGTTTACTTTTTCAGGAAAAGCAACAGCTTTTTTAGGNCCNCTTTGTGCTGCAGCGATTACTTTTTTATTCTCTCAACGTATAGGTTTTGGATTTTCAATAGTGCTACTCCTATTGGGTATGTTACTAATGTTAAAGGTTAACTATCAGGATAATTAGAAATTTAAAATCTTATCTCTTATTTCGTAGAAGTCATTTTTTGAGATTGCTTGTGACAAACTAAAGAAAGTATTTTTCTTTTCGTTACATCTTTTGTAAGCCTTTAAAAAAGATGAATAAGGCGTAAAACATATTGAAGGGGTTTGCAATATACCCTCCCAACAAAAAGTTTTTAGCTCAGATTGTTGATCTTGAATTTTAAATTGACCCAAATCAATGCATTGAAATAAGTTTTTTAGTGTCACTATATAATAATCTAAAGGTATTTCCTGTATTTCTAAACTTGGAAACAAAGAAGGCTCGGTATTTTCAAATGAACTATTTGCTTCAGAAAGATATTGGCATTCCTTTGCTATTATTGAAAATTCATCAAATATACTTGTAGAAGATATATCAGCACCANTTGCGTCTTTTAAAATAATTTCACTAGGACTCATTCCATGTTTAAGGCGGCTCTTTTTTAAAGATTGGCTAATCTCTTTTTTGATCTTCTGACAATGTTTTTCTATCTGTTTTAAACTTTGAGTAAGTGATTTAACCATTTGATGATTCATCACTTTTTTATTTTGAATTGAGTACAAACAATCTAATGCCTCTAACTCTTGAGAGATTTTTTGAAATTCTAATTTTTGATATGGCTTGATAATTGCTGTTAGCTTAGCAAAGATTTTGAAGTCACTTGATCTCTTAATATCAAGCATTTCTATGAAACGATCATAATCAGTTGCTTTAGANCTTTTAAAAAATAGTCTTTCTTTGATTACGTCACTAAGCTCAGCGCTATTTAAGTGATCAAAGGTTTTCTTTTGATCTTGTTCTTCTAGCCATTTAGATTTGAAAAATGAGCTCGGAGAGCTTATTTTTTTTCCAGTTTCCTTTTGGAACTGGTCTTTCATAGACTGATGTAAAATAATCATAAGTNGTAATAATACACTGATTTTAATAGCTTTTTTGTAATTTATGGCCCAAAATGAGCCACTAATTTAGAAATTTAGCTCTCTTATTAAAGTGGCTGATGAAAAGTCAATAAAGCGTTTGAAGTAGCTTCTTGACTCAATTCCCATGTTCACAAAACCAAGCATTTTATTGTCCATGGTTGAGGTATTATCCTCTAAGTCTAGTGTAACTTTATAATATGCTTGTTCAGATCGAATACCCCCTGAAGGATTTTCACTAGCAGCAATCGGACCATCAAATATTGAGGTAACCATAGGGTACATATCAAAATTATTAATCGGTGATTTACTAATTGAATTAATGTAGGCAGCGATACTATCTTGTGATGTAGAAGAAGGAGTGAACCAAATTTCTTTGTTGGTATCCAAAGAAGAAATATTTTTTTCAGANACAAAGGCAATTACTTGGTAATTATTTTTATCTACTAGTTTAAGTATTGCTGTATCTTCATTTAGCCATTGCTGTTCTTTTAAATTACTCAAATTAGTAACCTCACCATCAAAAGGAGCTACAATTTCTAGAGAAGATTTAATTTTATTTAAATTATTAATTTGAGTTTCAAATTTATTTCTTTCACTTTTTAAAAGNAGTAAATCAGACCTATTGCTATCTGTGTCTAAAGCATTNTTTATTTTTATTTCTATCAATTCTAATTCTGCAACAGCTATTTTTATTTCAGAGTTTAATGCAGGTGAGTCTAAATTAATTAATTTTTGATCTTCCTTAACTATTTGTTTTTCTATTACATAAACATCTTTGACTTGTGAATTAATTGGTGGAAAGATTTCTATAAATTTTTCAGATTGATATATTGCAGGAGTTTTTTGAGAAGATTTCCAAGGATAAAATATAATAAATGCCAAAGTGCCAAGTACAAGAATCGACCTTACGAATTGTAAGGAGAGATAAATATTAGAACGTAATCTCCACCATTCACGCATTTCTCTAAAAATAGGTAGTAAAATAAACCAAACAATCTCAACTACAAATANGAANATACCTAAAAGTTTAAATGCAAAGTAATAAACTAATAAGGCTATCCCTAAAAATAAAAAGAAACGGTATATCCAAGTGGCCCAAGCATAAACAATGATTAAGTTTTGTTTTTGAATGTTGATTTGCTCAGGGGGTTTGTGTTTGAANCCAAAGATCCATTGACGAAGNTTCCATTTTGCNAGTGCAAANGCTCGAGGTTGTAAATTTTCAACTTTTAAATAATCTGCAAATACGTANTAACCATCAAATCGCATAAAAGGGCTTATATTGATAAGCAAGGAGGAGATCCAACCAGTTGTTGCAACAAAAAATGCTATACTTTTCAACATTCCTTGGTCTGTNATCCCCCATATAAAGGTAGCNAGTAAAGCAAGATGNAGNTCTGTGGAAATGCCTGCGAAGTTNATAGAGAGTCTTTTTTTGTGATCTCTTAGCCTCCACGCATTGGTGTTATCGGTATACAAAAAAGGAAAAAAAACAAGAAAAGCAATTCCCATGGAATTGACATTGCAGCCAAAATTTTTTGCAGTGTACGCATGTCCTAATTCATGAATTGCTTTCACACCAACCAGAGCAAAAGCGTAAAACAACAAACCATTCCAATTAAAAAAAAATAAAAATGTTGTTAAGAACTCATCCCATTGCTGNATNACAAAATAAATGCCCATAACACCTATNATNTANANNAANANTCTNAAAAATCTNTGNCCAAAAAATTTTGCNATGTGTAATGTTTTATCTAAAAAAGGGTCAGGTTTAATTAAGGGAATTTTAAAGAATAGATAGTTATGTATTAAATTCATAAACCAATGTTTTTTTTGTGCATTATGTTGATGCAATAAAATCTGTACATCTTCTGAACTGTTATGAGAAATCAAACTATTAGTTTTTAGAAAATTGATAAAGTCATTTAGCTGATCCTCTTCGATATCCAAACCTTTTTGTTGTGCTTGTTCAATAAATTGCTTTGTATCCACACCTGCAATCCAATGTTTGAGCATACGAAAGGCATTTACACCTAA
>FUFK010071339.1_pt1 | contig 12085 bp, 12 predicted proteins | sample 1021851 | NCBI WGS metagenome assembly FUFK01 (sample SAMEA51879418, study PRJEB19060) | metagenome
GGTGAATACGAAATAATAGAACAGTCTGATGATATAAATTTTATATCTGAAGGTGAAAGAATAATGCAGAAATTCTACAAGTATAGAGTAGATGATGTATTATATAGTGAACTTAAATTTAATAAAAATGAACTTAAATTTAANAATATGAATATAAACGTAACAGAACAAACAACAACGTTTCCCTGTCCNGTTAATAAACTAAAAGGACAACTTATGGATAACATAGGTATGAAATGGGAAACAGAACATGGAGACTGTTTAATAACAGAAAAGTCTATAGAATGGATAATGAACAATGTGTTAACATCTAAATACAATAAAGAAAGATGTTATGTGTATAATAAAGCTTTTGCTAGGTGGTTTGATAATAACGATGCATATAAAACAACTTTAGCTGATTTACATATGCAAGATAAAAACGGCCACAAGACTAGAACTGGTGGTATTATGTCAGATCACAAAATTAGTCAATTTGATTTAATTAGATCATGGGCTAAAGATAGAGGCTTATATGATGGCGGCGATCCTAAAACTCAGGCTTTAAAATTAGTTGAAGAAGTTGGTGAAACTTGTAGAGCTATATTAAAAGAAGATACTAAAGAAATTATTGATGGTATTGGTGATTGTGTAGTTGTGCTAGTTAATTTAGCTGAGCTAACAGGTACACCAATTGAACAGTGTATACAAGCCGCATATGATGAAATAAAAGGTAGAACTGGTAAAATGAGTAATGGAACATTTAAAAAAGATTAATTATGAGTAGTAGAGAAATATCAGATGCTAAAAACGGTATCACGTCAAGAAAATCATATGGGTTTAGAGATCCTGTAGTTAGAAACGTAGTTGATAAGTTCGTGTCACGTTCAGATATTGGCTTTGAAAAATATGGTTCAACACTAGATGATGAACGTAGACTCAAAATGAAAGGCCTTACAAAATACCTCAATGATGTACAAGAAGAGCTTATGGATGCTATATTATATATTCAAGCTGCGCGTGAAGAGTTACAAGACTTATCTGAAGAAGCGTTAATTGATAAATATAGAGATGACAACTATGAGTACTCTGAATATGCAACCGNTTACGATGATGAAACGGAAGATTAAGCGAAGAAAAAAAGGTCCTGTCAGAAGTAAAAAAGTTACTTTTGACGGGATCACATTCGCTTCTGGTTTAGAAAAATATATGTANGTNGCTTTAAAAAAAGCAAAGATATATGCCGAGTATGAAGGTATGACATTTACATTGCAAGAAGCTTTTAANTTTAATGTTGACTCATATGAAAGGCAAAGTAACGGTAANGGCGANATGGTAAATAGAGGACAGAAAAAAATACAAAGTATTAAATATACACCTGATTTTATAAGTCCTTCATTTATAATTGAATGCAAAGGTAGGGCTAATGAATCGTTTCCAATGCGATGGAAATTGTTTAAAAAATTCATTAAAAATGATATGCCATATGTAACTTTATATAAACCCCAGAACCAAAAGGAATGTGATAAAGTAATAGAATTAATAATTAAAAATAAAAAAATAAATGACTAGCGATTTAAANAAAAAAATATTATCTGATTTAACTGTACATATGAAATACGCTAAGTTCATTCCTGAATTAAATAGAAGAGAAACCTGGGAGGAGTTAATTACTAGAAATAAAGAGATGCACCAAAAGAGGTATCCAGATTTAACAGATCAAATACAATTAGCTTATAAATATGTTTACGATAAAAAAGTTTTACCGAGCATGCGCTCGCTTCAGTTTAGCGGAAAGCCTATTGAAATTTCGCCGAACAGATTATACAACTGCAGTTACTTACCTATTGATCATGTTGATAGCTTTAGTGAATGTATGTTTCTTTTGCTCTCTGGCTGTGGAGTGGGTTATTCAGTTCAGCAACACCATATCAACTTACTCCCTGAGATAACAAAACCATTTAAAGGTAGAACACGTAGATTTGTTATAGGTGACAGTATTGAAGGTTGGTCTGACGCTATAAAAGTTTTAATGAAGTCTTATTTAGGCTCTAGGAGATCATCTAAGATAAAGTTTGACTTTTCTGATATTAGACCAAAGGGAGCTAGGCTCGTAACCTCAGGCGGCAAAGCGCCAGGGCCACAACCATTAAAAGAATGTTTAGTAAAAATTAAAGGAATTTTAGATGCGAAAGAAGACGGTACAAAACTTACAACGTTGGAAGTCCACGATATTGTCTGCCACATTGCGGATGCTGTACTCGCGGGAGGTATTAGAAGAGCGGCGCTTATATCGTTATTTTCNGCGTATGATGAGGAAATGATAGCCTGTAAATCAGGTANTTGGTGGGANACAAACCCACANNGNGGTAGAGCTAATAACTCTGCNGTATTAATGAGACATAAAATAACAAAGGAATTTTTCTTAGATTTGTGGAAACGTATTGAATTATCCGGAGCTGGTGAGCCAGGAATATATTTTAATCACGATAAAGATTGGGGAACTAATCCTTGTTGTGAAATAGCTTTAAGGCCATATCAGTTCTGTAACTTGTGCGAAGTTAATGTAAGTGACGTCACAAACCAAGAAGAGCTTAACGCTCGCGTTAAAGCTGCCGCCTTTATTGGTACGCTTCAAGCCGGTTATACGGAGTTCCACTATCTAAGAGAAATATGGCAAGAAACAACAGAGAAAGACGCGCTTATAGGTGTGTCAATGACAGGNATNGGGAGTGCCGCTGTGCTCCAGCTGGATATGANGGCAGCTGCAANTATNGTNAAAAGAGANAACACAAGAGTAGCNAAGTTAATAGGAATAAACAAAGCAGCNAGAACAACATGTGTTAAACCTGCAGGAACAACATCTCTTGTGCTTGGAACCTCATCTGGTATTCACGCTTGGCATAATGATTATTATATTCGTAGATTACGTGTAGGTAAAAATGAAGCTATATATAATTATTTAAAAATACACAATCCTGATTTAGTACAGGACGAATATTTTAGACCACACGACACTGCTGTTATCGAAATACCACAGTCAGCACCAAAAGGTTCTATATTAAGAACTGAGTCTGCTTTTGATTTATTAGAAAGAGTTAAAAAAGTTGCAACAGAGTGGGTTAAACCTGGCCATAGAAAAGGTAGTAATACACATAACGTTTCTGCAACTGTTAGTTTAAAATCAGATGAATGGGATAAAGCTGGTGAGTGGATGTGGGAAAATAGAGACTGCTATAATGGTTTGTCTGTATTACCTTACGATGGTGGTACTTATACTCAAGCGCCGTTTGAAGATATAACGGAAAAAGAGTTTAATAAAAGAGTTAAAAGTTTAAACTATATTAACTTATCTAATATAGTGGAAACTACTGATCAAACAGATCTATCTGGTGAACTAGCCTGTGCCGGTGGATCTTGCGAAATAACAGGCTTATAACAAAAACAATTATTATGAAAAAACTATTTTTAATGGCAAGTTTTATTTTTGCCACAACATTGTGTTCTGCTCAGTTTATGGTAGTAACAACTATAGACAAACCAGCAGAAGATGCTGAGTGGGAAACATCAAACGTAACTGATAAAATTGGTGTTGGCTATATGTTAAAAGATAACATAGCTGTTGGCGTTGTTAAAAACGGTGAAGAGTTTGACGTGTGGGGCAGGTATTACTTTAAAGACTGCTATGCTGTTGTACAAGCTCCAACTGAAGAAACAACTGACAATATGACTTTTGGCGTTGGCTACTCTTTTAAAGTTTGGAAAGATCTTTATTTTGATCCAAATTATATGATGTCTACAAAAGAAGACTCAGAAGGAGAGTTCAAACTAGGAGTATCTTATAAGTTTTAGTATTAACAATTAAATTAAATTAAATTATGGCTTTTAACAAACTAGATTCTTTATTTGATGAACTACAAGACACTGTTAACGATTGTCAAACAGATATTGCTAAATTTATTGACGGAAATAACTCAGCGGGAACGCGAGTTAGAAAAGTTATGCAGACTGTAAAGTCGTTAGCTCAAGAAGTTAGAATTGAAGTTCAAGATCAAAAGAACAAACAGTTTTAAATAATAAAAGGGGAGTTAATCACTCCCCTTTTTTTTTATATAACCATATATTTTGTTTTACCTTTATCTTTGTAAGCTTTTAAACATCTGTTTCTATTTTCTTCTGGTGAAACATAACTAATGTGTACCCAATTAGGATTATCATCATCACCAAACTCCCATATCATTTGATCAAAATCTAAATTATCTTTTATCCAATAATACATTTTAGCATTAGTTATTTTACCATAAGTATCGTCTATGTCTATAGCTTGACCTTTACAATGTTGTGATTTACCGCTGCCACCTATCGCTGTATTAAGCTCTGGACATCTAAAAAAACTATTTATTTTTATTGGGCCATTAACATGCTTTCTTAGTGGCTCAAATATATTTTCAGCAATTAATTTCATGTTGTTTAACTGCTCTTCATTTGGCTTGTTGTCTATTCCTCTTCTTATTGCGGTGTTGCTATACACGCCTTCTTTGTAGCTTATGTGTTTACTTATCATTTTATTTAAGTGTTAATGTTGTTGAGTAAGATATAGTTTTGCCAGTCTTTGGATCCGTGTATGCGTTTGCGATAGTTAAATTAGCTCCATTAATCGTAAAACTCAACGAATTACCTTCTTCTGCTGATAACGGAAAACTAACTTTTTCAGTATTAGCTGTAATAGCTTCAGCTTGCGAATCTGTTATACCTGTTTTAGCGGTATTAGCAGTAATAGCATCAGCTTGAGATGTTGTTATACCTGTTTTTTTAGTGTTAGCAGTGATAGCATTAGCTTGTGATGTTGTTATAGTAGTTGTATTACCTGCTAAACAAGTTGATCCACTAGTTCCAATACCTGGAAATGTAGTTTTATCGTTATTAGCATCTATTATACTTCTAAGATAATCAAGCTCTTCTTCTAATTGTCCTATTTGATATATAACAGCGGATAACTCAGGCCAATCATCAGGAAAATCTACGGCCACAGAGTGCATGTTATCGTCAAACTTAGCTTTCATGCTGTCTTTGTTACTACCAGTTTTACCATGTATACTGTTGTATTTTTTATCTTCTATTGCCATGTTTTATTATGTTAATTCAATTTCAAAAGTCATTTGTCCGTTTATTAAGTTTCTAACTGTACCTGACCCTGATGTAACTCTTCCACAAAAAGCAACACAATCTCCAGCGGCTAAAGTAGACGCTGCATTATCTGTAACATCAAAAATTAATCTATGTACATCTGTTTCTGTAAAAGCACCATCATGATTTGTTATTGTCATTTCTGTCATTGTTGTTGTGCTACTCGTGTCGTCATTTGGTGTCCACTTTACAAGTCCCCACTCTAAATCTAAATCACCAGACTGTAAAGACAATTGATAAAAAACCATACTAACTTTTTTGATTTTACAAGCCCTTGGCGCTGTATAATTAGCCATTCTAGCTTGATAACTAGCAGATATAGATGTACCGTCAAGACCTGCAGATGTAGTAATTGCTGAATTATAACCCGGAGGCGTGTACCAGTGATTTACAGTATTCATGTAGAACATGTATATTGCAATATATTTAGGAACAGCATAATGTATTATGTTTCCTGTTGCAACGCCCGCTGTCATTATTTGATTACCCTCTATTGTAGCTGTGCCAGCAGCAGACCTTGCTATTGTAGTGTCTGAAGCGTGACCAAGCTCTATATTACCGTTTACAGTTAAACTACTATCTTGACCTATGGTCATAGCTGTAGTTTCAGACTGACCATTACCGTTTGGTGTTATTATAAAATCTATTTTAGTACCACCACTATCAGAATCATGATCTTCTGTAGCAACCCAATTTATACGGCTAGTAATCGCGCCTCTATCTTCGTTTCTACAAAGTATTCTACCTATATTTTGCGTGTCTACTATCGACGTGTCTGAGTTCTGAAGTTGTAAATAGGGACCGTCGGTTGAATCCGATTTAGCAGTTAAAAACTTAACTAACACCTGGTTGCTACCCCTATCCATGTGTATTTGACGTAGAAACGAATTATTATGCATAGTACCTATAGCAAGCTCGTCATCATCTTCGTTGTATACTATTTTAGCACCATACTGTGGAGCGCCAATAGTATCAGTTCCTGTTTCATAAAAACAAATACCACCACCGGTAGTATCAGTACCGTTTTGAGCGTCTATAGTTATCCAGTTATTAGATGTATCACCACTACCACCTATTCTTAAATTACCTTGTATTGTTTTATCACCAGAAGTTAACGCCGTAGCAGTTGCAGCATTAGTTAATAAATTACCACTATTATCTAAAGTTGCTGTACTGCCCATAGTAAGAGTACCAGCTATAGTAGTTGTAGATGTATCTTTGTTACCTATTGTAACATCAACCTCTCCACTTGTAGCGTGTTCACCTTCTAATATTAAACCTGAATTCATTGAAGATGTAGTGCCATCACTAGCCGCAACACTAAGTGTTAGTTTACCAGCTTCATCCGTGTGGGTTACTTCTGAAATCTCAGCTAGTATTTGCGCATAAGTTTGTACTTGCATGAGGTTGTCAGTACTTGTAAATGTAATTTTTCCTACATCATCTCCGTTTGTCGGTGTAGCTTCTTCAGCACCTAAAAATCTATTTTTATCGAAANTTAATACAGCACAAGCAGCGTCATCAGTTCGATTTTGTAATTTAAAAACTGGTCTAGTAGTAGCAGTGTTATATATAGTAAAATCACCAGCATCAGACGTTAAATTACCACCCGCTGATTCTAACGCTATATCACCAGCTGCATCTAATGTTATATTACCGCTACCGCCTGTTGCTACCTCTATATTACCAGCAGTGGTTATCGTATCGCCATCAATATCTAAATCACCAGCTATAGTTGTTAAAGATGCAGCACCATTAGCTATTGTTACATCAACTTCATCTTCAACATTACCGCTTGTTAAACTTAACCCAGTTACTTCTTCACCGTCATGGCTAGCTACTACAAGATTGAGTTGACCCTCTTCTGCTCCATCACTAGCGTCTATTATTTTAGCATTAATACTTGCATATCTAAGAGCATTATCCGCGTCATCATTTCCTGTAAATCTAATAGCCCCAACAGTATCATTATCACTACCAGTCGAAGTTCTTTTTAAAGTAAGCAGAGAAATACCAGAATGTTTCATCTCAAGAGCTCCAGTGCTAGAGTCAAAAGTAAGATTTGATTCTGATGTTACTGTACCATCACCGTCATCTGTTAGTAGTTGATTAGCACTACCGGCTACACCAACGTTGGATAAGTCAGTTATATTGTTTCTATGTATTGCAGTTGTACCACTTAAATCTGTGTCCCAGCGATAATGCTCAGCTGCCACAAAATTAGCAAGTGAATCATGATCTATTGTTCCTTGCGTGGCTACTTGAATAACACCGCTATTATTTACAAAAGCCGTGCTACCCATTGTAAGAGTACCAGCTATAGTTGTTGTTGAAGCAGCGCCTTTAGCTATAGAAACATCAACCTCGTCTTCCGCGTCTCCATCATGTATTGAAAGACCTGTAACAATTTCTCCATCATGGGAAGCTATTTTAAACTGTATTCTACCTCCTTCACTACCATCATCTGATTCAGCAATAGAACCTACTATTTCTGCAAACTGCGTATTATTATTACCCTCATCTTCACCGTAAAATGTTAACGATCCTAATACCTCGCCGTCTTCTGTATCAGCCGCGTTTTTCTTAAATTGAATCTCACCGCCAGTTGACGCGGTAGTGTTGTTACTATGTATAGTTACCCTTGCCTCGCATTGAGGTGTTGCAAACTTAAAAAACTCAATATCATCAAACGCAAGATAGTGAAAACAACCATCGCTATCATTTGTGCTCGTACCGCTTGCGCCTGTTTGTTTGTATGCCGCAAATTGAACAGTTCCTGGCGCCGCGTTTCCTGTAGACCTTCCAGGTGATAAAAATAAATTTTTACCCGCTTGATCTGTACCTGTTGGTAGATGGTTAGCAAGAGTTATGTTCATATTTGGCATTTGAGCAGATGTTTTACCGCTTTCATAATATGGCATTAAACTAATGCTACCCGTGTTGTCAACATTACCAAACTCGTAGTTTATATCCGTTGCNCCACCAACTTGATCTATAGCTCTTATACGCCCAAGAGTTCCGTTTATATTCACACCAACACNACCCACGGTACCAAGAGTAACATCAACCGCGTCTTCCGAAGTACCACTAGCTATAATTAAACCTGGTTGTAACTCACCGTCATGACTTGCAACACTTAACGTTAGTTTACCTTCTTCTGATCCATGATCCGCTTCAGCTATCTCACCTAATATTTGAGCGTATGTTTCTACATTATCAGAAGCGTCATCACCTTTAAATAATATTTTACCAAGATCGTCATTATCAGCTCCAGTAGCTGTTTTTTGAAATATAATCTCAGGCGCTTCGGCATCTGTGTTGCTATTTGTTAGTGATAACGATGGTTTAGCGCTAGTTGAAGATTCTAAAAGTATATCGTGAGAAAATTTAAAAGCGTCAGCGGAAGCCAACCATGTTAACGATGCATCATTTGAAGCATCTACAGCGTCTTGAATAGTAATACCAGCACCATCAGCTGTTCCAGACGTATCACTTGAGGCATTATAATTTAACGTTATATTCTTATCTTCAACGTTTAAGTTGGTAGTATTTATAGTTGTGGTAGTTCCTGATACGGTAAGATTTGGAGTTGTAAGCGTGCCAGTACTAGGATTGTAAGTAAACGCCCCAGTGTCATCCAATAGAGCGTTTGATTCGTCATGAAATACAACTGGAAAATCAGTGTTTGCTGTGCTATCAGTAACAGTTACTAAACCAGTGGTTAAACCACTAGCAGCTCGCTTACTAACTTTACCTTCTGAGTTTATAACAAGCATATCTGTTTCTGTAGAAGTTTCTAAACCTTCTAAGTAGAAATCATCACGAAACCTAGATACTAGGTCGTATATATGTTGTCCGATCCATTTCATATTAAGATATTATTACGTCTACTAAAGCTGTTGGAGTGCAGTCTGGAGTGGTATCATTACCGTTATTGCTAAAAGCAGATGTGACGGTAAGAGTAGTGTCGTTAGTTATTGATTCTACAATTCTAGTTTCACCACTTACAATTATTGAGTCTCCTATGGTTAACTCTTTTGTAAACAAAGTATTAACACCGGTTACACTAGTAGAAGCTGCGGGATCTATAGTTCCTGTTAAAGTAAACGTATCCGCGGCTTTTAGTTTTACATATAAACCAAACTGTTTAATTCTATTATTAATAACAGTATCATACATATAAGAAGTGCCAGCTGGAATTTTTACATTTTTAAATAAGTAAAACTTACCAGTTCCAGATTTCTGCATAAAGAAATCAACGAATACATGTTTAAAAGTGTTAACATTAGCAAAAGAAATAGAACTAACGTTTTTAGTATCACCTGGCGCTAGTATTTCCTTTGTTAGTTCACCACTTATATTGTGATGTAACGTAGCCATTTATTATTCGTAAAATACTATATATTCAACATGCATTGGCGCTGCTGATGAAGCGCTACTAGCTTGAATAGTTATATCACCAGTTGTAGAAGCCGCATCCCAAGGAATTAACATCCAGTCTTGACCGTATAATCTACCTATTCTATAATAAGCTGTACCACTACTATCAATAGCGGTTTCTGTACCACTACCACTAGAGTTTCCTTTACCTATAATAAAATAAGTAGAAGAGTCTGTGCCTACGTTTTTAATATATAGTTTAGCTGATTTATCTGCTGTTACATCTGCAGCTATACCNGTTCCAGCTGTTAAAAGATCTACGTGGTTTGTGTTTACAAAACTTCTTTTTGCTAAACCAGTTGTAAAATCTAAACCAGCTGTGTTACCAGCTTTTTTTAATGTCATAGTTTTATTAATAGTAAGTCCAGAGCTACTAATATCACTACCTACTGTTATTTGTGCATTTATTGTTGCCATAATTTTTTATTTTTTTAATATTAGTATTAGCTTGCAGGTCTAAATTCATAACCCTCGTGTACCATAGCGTATTCAATACGCATACCTGTATTTACACTAGGCGTTACTTCTATATCTGCGTGTAAATTACTACCATGCGTGTCTTCAGCTGTATCCCAAGGCATCCAAAGAAAATCACCGCCACCTGATCCTCCGTATAATTTACCTATAACTTTATCTCCTATAGTTATTGTAAAGAACTCAGTTTCGTCTTCAGACATATTAGCTATATAAACCCAATGTGCTTTACCTTGATATAATGGAGCATCTACAATAGGTCCAAATAAATCTATATTTGTTGTAGCTGTTAAATAAGCGTGGTTTAAACCAATTACTTGGTCTAAGCCCTCTACTGTTCCCGCTTTATAAAGCGTGTTTGATGTTGATAACGACAGAGCGTCACCAACTAAGTCGTTACTAGTAATAGTAAGCGCTGCTGTTGTTGTTGCCATAATTATTGTTTTTGTTTAGTTAGTTTTTTATTCGTATAATAACATATATTCTATAGTGTGACTTGCTGATGTGCTAGGTGTTATATGTATATTAGCTGCGTTATCAAGACCCTCTGTAGTTGTTGCTACAGCTATCGCCGCGTCACTACCACCAGCGTCTACCACTGTCCATTCTGTAGTATCTATTTCTTGATCTGACCTAGCTCTTTTAGATGTAAATATTGCGTCAGCACCAGAACCAGAAACTGTCCAGTTAGGATATTGCGTAGCTCTTATAACTGCAGCAGTAGCGGCACCATCACTAGCCGCAGCGTTTACAGTCACACCATCAAATGCTACCGTGTCTGCAGCAGCCCAAGTTCCACTAAATGTTATAGTAAACACCTCTTTCGTACCGTCAGATGCTGACCAAGGTATTAACGCCCAATCATTAGCGTATATTCTACCTACGTCATTACTACCAATACTAATTGTAAAGTACAAAGCGGCATTTGTTTCTGTATTTCTAAAATATAACTTATGAGCTTTATCTGCGGTGTAATCATCCGCGTAGAACAATGTTACTTTATTTGTTGATGTTGTTGTTTTTCTTGCTAAACCAGTTGTGTTTGAAAGACCTGTAGACGTACCTGCAGTAGTTAACACTGACGTTGTAGTAAACGACAAGTTATCTGTAAGCATGTCCGCACTAGCAAGTGTTAATGTTGCTGAAGTTGTTGCCATAGTTTTATTGTTTTATAATTTTTTTCTCTACTGTTCCATCGCTATAAATGTAAAACAGTAATTCGTTTTTATTTTGTTTTGCTGGTCTACCTAGTAAATCAGTAATCATTATTAATTTCTTTTCTACTTGTAATCTACTTAACAATGGCCCTGACCAAGTACCATCGCAATAATCGTAAGTTGCTTGACATATAGTATCCCACTCGTTTTCACAACAGTAATCATCTACTGATAATACCCAAGCATAACAAGGATCGTTCAACCAATAAGGATTACCTGGACCAGTAATACAACCAGCATTATATAAACAAGATATAGAATCATTAACATTAGCAATTGATTCGTAGTTATACGCGTTTGGATCCATGCAACCCATAATGATCTCGATACACGAACCGTTATCCGTGTTAGCAAGTGGATCAAAGTTAAGAGCAGAACTATCCATACACCCATAAATATAAGCAATGCAACTAAAATCCTCCGTGTTTGCTTCTGGGTTATAATTGAGCATAGAAGGATCCGTGCAACCATATATATAAGGTATACAAGAATTATTGTCACTATTAGCTAAAGGGTTATAATTAAACATTGTTGAGTCTGTACATCCAAAAACATAAGGAATACAACTACCATCATCTGTGTTAGCGTTTTCATTAAAGTTAAACATTGTAGGATCAGTACACCCATATATAAAAGGTACACAACTACCATCATCAACATTTGCGCTTGCATTGTAATTAAATGCTAAAGGCTGCATACAACCAAGTATAACAGGTATACAACCACCATTATCTATATTAGCTGTTGAGTCATAATTAAAAGCTGTACTATCCATACAACCCCATATA
>FUFK010048546.1_pt1 | contig 12083 bp, 13 predicted proteins | sample 1021851 | NCBI WGS metagenome assembly FUFK01 (sample SAMEA51879418, study PRJEB19060) | metagenome
CCTATTATGGAAAAACGTGGTGGCGGATATCTCTTGAGCACGGCCTCCGCGGCAGGTCTACTTAGTCAAATTGGATCTGTGACCTATGCGGTTACAAAGCACGCAGCGGTAGCACTAGCAGAATGGCTAGCGATCACTTACGGAGAGAGAGGAATTAAAGTTTCTGTACTATGTCCCCAGGCAGTTAGGACCGCAATGACCGCGGGNGGNGCCGGTGTCGCTGCAGTAGATGGAATGATCGAGCCTGACGTCGCAGTCGACGCTGTCGTAGAAACCATCAGAGAAGAACGCTTTCTAGTGTTGCCTCACCCGGAGGTCGCGGAGTATATCAAGCGAAAAACCTCAGATTACGATAGATGGATAGCCGGTATGCAGCGACTACAGAGAACATTCTCAGAGAGTCAATAACGAACTGACGACGACAGTCTATTGTGGATAGGAATAACCATTCATTGTCACGATCGCCTTTCCAACAACCTCTCGCTTCTCCAATAAACGCATAGCGTCGATTGCTTGATCGAGGGGAAGCGCGTGACTTATGTGAGGGTCTATATCCTTGTTTTTCGCCATCGCATAAAGAGTTTCTCTATTCTCCTGGCCAAGCTCTGGATAAACCCTGCCAAACTCCCCTGCTCGTACTCCGATAATAGAAAGCTGTTTAATTAACACAAGATTCACAGGAGCGGAGGGCCATCGACCACTCGTAAAACCGATCGTGAGCAAACGACCTCCAATATTGATACATCGCATGCTCTCATCAAACACATCTCCACCCACAGGGTCGTAGACGACGTCCGCACCATTACCTTGTGTCAAATTCTTTACTTCCTCGCGAAAACCACCAAGAGATCCATTCGGCAAGCTATAGTTTATGACGTGATCTGCACCACGTTGCTTTACCACGCTTAATTTGTCATCTCGCCCACCCGTGGCGATGACTTTTGCGCCAAAAAATTTACCAAGGTCAACCGCCGCCATGCCAACCCCACCGGTCGCACCATGAACCAGGAGACTTTCTCCTTCTCTGAGATGACCTCTTCGATACAATGCGACATAGGCAGTGAGATATGCTGTCTGATAGCTAGCGGCCGGGCCATACTCCATACCCTCTGGGATAGCTCGAACTTGGGATTGATCCACCACCACTCCCTCGGAAAAACCACCACACCTCATATTGACGATAACCTTATCGCCTTCTTTGAAGTCACATTCGGGACCACACGCCTCAATGTCTCCGGCTGCTTCCGAACCTGGCGCAAATGGTAGCGGCGGTTTAAATTGATATTTACCTTGTATCATCAACAGATCTGGAAAATTTACCGCGCAGGCCTTTAACCTAACCCTTACCTCACCAGGACCGGGATCCGAAAGCTCAACCTCCTTCAGAACAATAGAGCCGATATCCTCCGAAATCTCTTCGCACTGATAAGANAGTACCGTCAATTTAGCCAAATGCTATTCTCCCTATCCCNNTATAAGCTCAGCACCANAGCAGAGACCAAAATCAGAAAAGCTAAAATCCAAATAACCATAAAACCCTGGCTCTCTCTTTCGATGGGGGCGTCTGNTNNTGCATTCTCTTTTTCTTCTTTTTTCTGACTTTCGATCTCCGAATCAGACATAAGTATTCCTTTCAAAGCGCGTGAACTTTCTGAATCTTTAAGCGTGATAAAGCTAACAGATTCACTTATCCGAGGTAAGTGCGGGCCCGTCGAAGGTCTCACACGTCGTAAACTCTTCTACTTTGTATCTAGCAAGCTTAGTCAACTGTTTTACGGGCTTTCCTATAGGAAGCATTGCGGCAAAGGCAAAATGATCTGGGACATTTAACTGTTTAAAAAGCTCCTGCTCATAAACAGCACCGAATGTGGTGATCGTACCTCCAAGACCTTCGTTTCTAGCGCTTAACAATATGTTCCAAGCGAACGGGTAAATAGAGGCTCCAGAAATNACACCNACTCGATCCAAATCCATGTCCATAGAGGCAACAACCGATAAATCAACAAACACGAACAAGAGCACGGGTGCAGCCACCAGACGATCAAGGAACCCGTGCGGTATCTCAGTCTCTCTAATCTGATCCTCCGTTAGCTTAGTTGCATTAATAGAATTCCAAGGTGATTCTTGAGCTCGCACCTGAGCCAAATAACGTCTAAAAACAGGTTCTATCAAGTTCTTGATGTTCTCTCGAATCTCTGGCCTACGCACAANGACNACTTTCCAACCNTGACGGTTGCCACCGCTAGGCGCAAACCTAGCGTTTTCTAGGATTTTATAAATTAACTCGTCTGCAATTATATCGTCCGCAAAATCNCGGGCGGCAAAGGTACTCCGCATCACTTCATATAAATCCAAAACAATTCCCCTACAATAAAAAACATTTNCTTTACTCTGATACGGTAGACCAGATTTGACGAAATATCCCGATGGCTAAAAATAAAAAAGTAAGGTCAGCACTAAAGCAAACTATTCTTTTATTTAATAAACCCTTTCGAGTTTTATCCCAATTCACTGATGAAAAAGGGCGAGCAACTCTTTCCGACTTCATTACAGATAGTCAAGTTTATCCAGCGGGCCGCTTGGACTATGACTCAGAGGGGCTGCTGGTTCTGACCAGCGACAACATATTGAAACAGAAAATCACTCAACCAAATCTTGGTTTCTCCAAAACCTACTTTGTTCAAGTGGAGGGTTCACCAAAGGAGGANCAATTAGNGCCGTTGAAAGAGGGAATACNTCTGANGGATGGAATGACGCTNCCNGCCAAATATCGTCTNAACCNAAATGGGTGGTCTCCTCCNAATTTATGGGAGCGAAACCCGCCGATCAGATTTCGCAAGACAATTCCGACTACGTGGTTAGAAATTACCATTTCAGAAGGGCGAAACAGACAAGTGCGGCGAATGATGGCAGAGGTCGGTTTTCCAGTATTGCGTCTTATCCGATTTCGGGTTGGCTCATGGACTTTGGACGGAATCGATCCGGGTAAATCCTTGGTCGTTTAGCCTCAGCCGAAGCTACATTTCTTTTGAGTATTTTCCCTTAAATACGATTTCAGATAGCTCTTTTCGCATGCTTGGAGTCTCTCTCTCCCGAAGCTTGTCAGGGAGGCTACTAGGATCACCCGGATAGCCTACCGCGATAATGGCCCGCAAATCTATGTCATCGGGCAGATCAAGTGTCTCCTTGACCCGATCATGCATTACACCCCACATAGCATGAGTCTCCAAGCCTATCTCTCTCGCTTGAAGTGCAAAACTCATCCATGCAGCTCCTGTGTCAAAGCTATTCGTCGGTGCTGGTTGACCAGACTGTTCGAACACCGTTTTGGACAACACGGCAACTAGCGCCCCGCAGTTTGAAGCCCACTTTTGATTTATATCCATTAGAAGAGAAAAAAGCGGCGCCCANTCGTCAGTATTCTTCAGCCCGTAAACGAAACGCCATGGCTGCGAATTGAAGCAAGANGGCGCCCACCTAGCCGCTTCAAAGAGCTTCATTAAATCCGATTCGCAGACCGCCCGACCATCAAAGGCTCTCGGCGACATTCTATTTATGAATTGAGCGCTAATGTCCTGTGAGGGAACTCTTTGATTACCGCTCATTCATCCGCCTAACCCTTGAACTCGGCAACCACGGTAGCAATGGAATCCTTTGCATCACCGAATAGCATTCTCGTGTTATCACCGAAGAAGAGAGGATTATCTACACCAGAAAAACCCGATGCCATAGAACGCTTCAAAACAAATACCGTCCTGGCATGGTCAACGTTGATAATCGGCATGCCGTATATTGGGCTGTTTTCATCATTCCTCGCCGCGGGGTTCACCACATCATTAGCGCCAATGACCACTGCCACATCAATGCCCTCGATGCGAGGATTGATATCCTCCATTTCCACCAATTGATCATATGGCACGTTAGCCTCTGCTAGTAAAACGTTCATATGACCAGGCATACGACCAGCCACTGGATGAATAGCATAAGAGACTTCCGCACCGTTTTTCTCTAGCAGCTCACCCAACTCACGCACGACATGCTGAGCTTGCGCGACCGCCATNCCATAACCAGGAACGAATGTNACGGATTGNGCGGCTTCCAAAATTAAATAGGCATCATCAGCAGTTATAGGTTTGACCTCTCCCTCAACTTTTGTTGCCTGCTTGACGGCACCGAAGCCAGAAAAAAGGACATTAGCAAGCGAACGATTCATCGCCTTACACATGATGTTCGTAAGGATAATCCCTGCCGCGCCAACCATCGATCCTGCCACAATCAATATGTTGTTATTAATCGCAAAGCCCGCTGCACAGGCAGCCAGTCCTGAGTAGCTATTCAATAAGGAGATGACAACCGGCATATCGGCTCCACCCACCGGTGCAACGACCATAACTCCGAACAAGAGAGCTAGAGCGATGAGCATATACAAATACTGAGAGTCAGCAGCTGGGTCCATACAAAATATAACTGCCACGGCGATTATCCCGAGTAGGATCGCCCCGTTAACGACTCGCTGCAGACCAAAAACCCATGCACCTGATGGCATGACCTCAGAAAGCTTGCCCCAAGCGATGATGCTCCCGGTAAAAGTAACACCACCGATCAGTATTGATAGGACCACTGTGATATCAGTAAAAGTCGAGTTATCGACATTGTAAAGCGCCGCCCAAGCGACAAGAAGGCTCGCTATCCCGCCCGAACCATTAAACAAGGCCACCATCTCGGGCATACTGGTCATCGCTACTTTCTGGGCCGCCAAGCCNCCGATAACCGCTCCGATTGCTATCGATATGATGATCCATTCCCAGGGCAGAATATTGTTACCCGTCAGAGTTGCAACAATTGCGATTAACATCGCAAAAGAGGACAACATATTCCCTCTTACCGCCGTGGCAGGAGAGCTGAGTTGCTTCAGTCCAAATATAAACAGCGCCGCAGAAGCGACATAGAACAGATTTATTAATTCTAAAGTCATGCTGCTTCCTCCGAACTACTCGTATCTTTCTTTTTGAACATACTCAACATGCGGTTCGTTACTAGATAACCCCCAACCACGTTGATCGTCGCAAAGGAGACCGCGGCCGCTCCTAGGTATCTTGCTAATGGATCACTACCATCTCCAGCGGCAATTAACGCTCCTACAATCGTTATACCCGATATTGCATTGGCTCCCGACATCAAGGGGGTGTGCAGAGTCGCCGGGACCTTTGAAATAAGCTCGAATCCCAAAAAAATAGAAAGCATCAAAGTGAGCGCAAGAAAAACGTGAAACATTTCCATTTAATTCCCCTTATATATCGATTGAAGTGCCTCATTGACTACCGAACCGGACCTCGTGATCACACAGCTCATTAAGATGTCATCCTCTGGGTCCAATTCAAGCGCCCCGCTCTCCTCGTTCCAGAACTCTTGCAACAAGTTGGTTAGGTTGTTTGAGTACATTTGACTTGCGTTGTTAGCGACCTCTCCTGGCAAATTAGACTGCCCAACGATTTTCACGCCGTTTACTTCCACTACTTCACCTGCAACAGAGCCTTCCACATTACCGCCCGACTCTACCGCCATATCGACTATCACGCTCCCCGGTCTCATACCTTCGATCATATCTTTCGTAACAAGGACGGGTGCAGCGCGACCAAAAAGTTGTGCAGTTGTGATCACGATATCAGACTCTGCGATCACTTTTTTTTGTCCTTCTTTTTGAAGTTCCAACTGTTCAGCGGTCAACTCTTTGGCATAACCTTGCTCGGTCTGCCCGACGTCACCCAGGTCAATTTCAACAAACTTTCCACCAAGAGATCTGACCTGTTCTGCNACAACAGGTCTCGTATCGAAGGCTTCTACCTTTGCGCCTAGACGTTTTGCGGTGGCAATAGCTTGAAGGCCCGCTACTCCAGCGCCTATAACAAATACTCTGGCTGGAGCAATCGTTCCTGCGGGGGTCATCATCATTGGCAATATTTTAGGGCTGTGGGAGGCAGCCTGAATCACGGTGACATATCCNGCCAAGTTTGCCTGAGAAGATAGCGCATCCATTTTCTGAGCCCGTGTGCTACGCGGCACCATCTCCATGGATATGGCTGTTANGCCNGCTGTCGCCATTGCCTCGACCAACTGTTTTTCGTTGTATGGGTCCAAAAAACTAATACAAACGGTGTCTTTTTTTATTGAGTCCAATTCCGCTAACTCAAATTTTCTTACACCCAGCAGAACTTGTGACGAGCCGAGTATTGCACCACGATCACTCTCTATGCGGGCTCCCGCTTCCTCATAAGCAGTGTCCGCGAAACCTGAGGCTTCCCCGGCGTTCTTTTCAATTACAATACTAAAGCCGGTCTTAACGAGTTTAGCCACGTTCGCAGGGACCATGCTTGTTCTCACCTCTCCCGGCCAAGTTTCCTTTACAACGCCTATCTGCATAACACTCCCTCACTTCTTTCGGAACTGTCTGACCAGCTCACTTGCTGACTCGAAAACCTGTGAAACGTAACAGCAGGCGCTTTGAAATTAAAAGGAATCACTAGTCTTCAATATATTCCTATCTAGAAATGATTCTCGTTTCTACTGCGCATATACTTTTAACGTCCCGTCGGGATGGTGCGATACTACTTCTGAAAATTATGTGATTCCTAACGAATATGGAGAGATACCGTATGTCAAACAAAGCAGCATCCTTCGCCGTGCTAATCGCTTTTTTCGTGGGTATCGTCGGCAGCCTGTCTCTACGTCCGATAAACCAAAATACTCCGCCCGCAGATGCCAGCACGAATTCCTCCCCNAACCAAACAACCAGNATAAACTGGCGGGTGCCAACTGTTTTTCAGAAGACTATGCCGGTCATTGGAGAAAACCCTGTGTTCTTGGCAGATAGCCTGAAGTCTGCCTCCAATGGTGCCATTCATCTTGAGATCTTCGACCCCGGAGAAATAGTTCCAGCATTCTCCATAACCGATGCCGTCAGGGATAGAAAAGTAGTTGCCGGTTACACATGGTTGGGATACGACCAGGGGAAAATAGCCGCCTCGCCACTTATCGCAGCGGTCCCTTTCGGCATGGAACCGTGGGAATACAGCGCGTGGTGGTACAACGGTGGCGGGAGGGAAATCACGGAATCGCTCTACGAAAAATATGAGATACACCCAATCTATTGCGGTATGACCGGCCCTGAGACCGCGGGTTGGTTTCGGGAAAGAATAAAAAGCCTTGATGACGTAAAGGGCTTAAAAATCCGTTTTGCCGGGTTGGGAGGACAAATAATCGAGAGGCTTGGGGCAAGCGTGACAATACTGCCAGGCGGTGAGATTTTCCAAGCCCTGGAGAAAGGTGCAATCGATGCTACGGAATTTGCTCTCCCTATCGTTGACCAGGCACTCGGTTTTAGCGATGTCGCAAAGTACAACTATTACCCAGGCTGGCACCAGCCTTTCACATCTTCTCATCTCGTGATTAATCTTGATACTTGGAAATCTCTAACTAGAAGCGACAAAGCAATCATAGAAATGGGATGCACGGCCGCAGTTACCCGAAATCTAGCTCATGCTGAAGCCGTACAGGGCGAAATAATAGCGAATTTCGACCAAGTAGGTGTTAGCGCAGAAAGATTGCCACTTAATCTTCTGAAAGAATTGAAAAAAGTAGCAACACAAGTAATCGAGGAAGAGGCTCAAAGAGACGCAGACTTTGCAGCCGTCCTGGCCTCCCAGAAAAAATTTCTAGCCAATTATGAATATTGGAAGTCTCTGGCCTACTTGCCGAGGAATTTTGATGAGCTCTGACGGCCAAGCCGAAAGTCGATTCTCTGATTTCATCGACAAGCTGTCGTTGAAGATTGGCGGCATGGTTTCCTATATATGGGTTGTGCTTCTTGGCGTGATCGTCACCAACGTGATTTTAAGATACGCCTTTAGCGAAGGGAGAATCGAGTTGGAGGAATTACAGTGGCACCTCTACTCGATTGGATTTCTATTCGGTCTTAGTTTTGCTCTGACAACGGACTCTCATATCAGAGTGGATATTCTTCATGAGAAATTTTCACCGGAGCTACGAGCCTGGATCGAACTATACGGAATACTGCTCTTTCTTCTGCCTTTTTGTGCATTGGTTGTGCTGTTTGGCTTGCCGTTTGTGATGTCTTCGTATGAGGTCNGNGAGGTTTCAGCTTCACCTGGCGGACTGCCATTTCGCTGGCTGATCAAAGCCTCTTTACCAGTCGCTTTTCTTCTCCTCGCAGCCACCGCCGTGGCCCGTCTTTTGAGGACCTGGAGTTTTCTTTTCAACAACGAGAGACAGGATAGATGATAGCAGCCAATGAGGCGCTCGCCGTCTTNATGTTTCTTAGTTTTATTCTCCTCGTCTTTACGGGCTATCCAGTAGCCTGGATTCTCGGCGGACTGGCTGTCATGTTTACTGCCTTCGCTATTATCCTGGAAGTCGATTTTGATCTTTCAATCGGCGTCGATTGGTTTTTCACGTCGCTATCGGTTGATCGAATTTGGGGCGTGATGGAGAACTGGGTAATGGTAGCTCTCCCAATGTTCGTGCTTATGGGCCTGCTTCTGGATCGCTCCGGAATCGCGAACCAATTGATGATCGGCTTTTCCAAACTTTTTGGCCGGGTGAACGGCGGATTGGCAATCGCCGTCACAATAATCGGCTTATTGTTAGCAGCAACGACGGGAATTATCGGGGCTTCGGTGGTCCTCCTGGCTCTTTTAGGTCTACCGCCTATGTTAGAAAAAGGGTACGACACTCGCCTTGCAACCGGCACCGTCTGCGCAGTTGGAACACTCGGCATACTTATTCCCCCAAGCATCATGCTGGTGCTCATGGCCGATAGAATGTCCATGAGTGTCGGGGACCTTTTTCTGGGAGCTGTTTTTCCAGGAGCCATCCTAGGTTCAATGTATATTTTATATATATGGTTTTTCGGNCTCATCTCCCCCAACAAGGCTCCAGCTGCGATGGAAGAAAATTTTGAGTGGGACATCATCTTGGAACTTTTTAGGGCAATTATTCCGCCGGCATTTTTGATCTTAGCTGTCTTGGGCAGCATCTTCTTTGGCGTTGCAACGCCAACGGAAGCTGCCGGAATGGGAGCGGCCGGCGCACTAATTTTGGCCATATCCAGAGGGAAACTAAACCTCGGCGTATTCAAGGAAGTTCTGCAAGAGACAACCAAAACGACTGCATTCATTTTCGCGATACTAGTTGGTGCGACAGCTTTTTCCTTAGTTCTTCGAGGCCTAGGTGGTGATGAGCTGATAGAGAGGGTACTTCTCGGGTTGCCGTTCCCGCCAACGGGCATAATTGTCTGCATTCTACTTGCGACTTTTCTGTTGGGATTTTTTCTGGATTGGATTGAGCTAACGCTGATCGTACTACCTCTCGTCTCGCCAGTCGTTGCGAGCTTAGGATTCGATCCAATTTGGTTCACAGTATTGTTCGCCGTTTGTTTGCAAACGAGCTTTCTGACTCCGCCGGTTGGTTTCGCGATCTTCTACCTGAAAGGAGCNGCGCCTANGGAAATCGACGTTGCCACTATTTACCAAGGGGTCTGGCCCTTCATCATCCTTCAATTAATCGGAATGGTTGTGATTTTCAATTTCGATTCCACGGTCACCTGGCTTCCCTCGAGGGCTTATGATTAACCTTGCAGTGATGGCATCCCATGAGGGCTCCTCCTTGCAAACCGTTATCGATTATCTATCGTTGAAGGCNAANCAATGTCGACTTGTTTTAGTAATTAGCAATAATAGAAAGAGCAGAGCACTAGCTCGGGCAGAAAAGGCCAACATTCCAACGCAACATATAAGCACCTTGACGCATGGCTCACGGTCGCTCGCTGATCAGGCGATTGCCAAGACTCTAATTGACGAATCGATCGACTGGCTGCTTTTGTTGGGCTACATGAAACCGGTAACAGCGCCGATCCTAGAGGCACTCCCCGAGCGTGTCNTTAACATCCACCCGTCACTGTTNCCAAAATTTGGGGGTAAGGGTTTTTACGGGCGTTTCGTTCATCAAGCAGTTTTGGACTCCGGAGANAATGTCACCGGCGCAACCTTGCACCAAGTGTCAGAGATCTATGATAGGGGCCAAATAATCAGTCAAAAAGAAGTGCCAGTAAAAAGACAAGATGAAGTAGAGGTATTAGAAACTCGTGTGAAGAAGGCGGAGAGAGCCTTACTCAGAGAATTTCTCGACACGCTAAACTAAATGTCACTCAAGTCAGTCGACGAAGAACATCCTCATGCAATTCCGGATTAGCGGTTGCGACTATTGACCCGCCAAGACTCGGGTTACCGCCATCTAAAGTCGTTACCACACCGCCCGCCCCCTCAATGACAGGGATCAGAGCCTGTATGTCATAAGGCTTAAGTCCTTTTTCAAATACAACATGAATCAGACCCATAGCTAGCATCGAAAATACATAGCAATCGCCACCTAGGCGAATAAGTCTTGACCTCTCGGCAACCGACCTCTCACGACCAGACAATACCTCTAACGTGTCAGTGGCAAAGACCGTATCGGAGAAACTTTTGATTGAGGAGGATTTCAAGAGCTTCGGCTTTTCTCCCCGAACCGAAATANATGAGCAATTTCCATCACCAAAGAATAACTCTGAGGTATATGGCTGATACATAACACCAAGTATGGGCCTNGTCCCGTCAAAGAGTGCCACCAGGACTCCCCAGTGAAGTAAGCCCGACATATAAGCTCGAGTGCCGTCTATTGGATCTATCACCCATGTCAGACCATTGCCCTCANAATATCCTTCCTCCTCACCAAANATCCCATGCTTGGGATAATGTTCTGAAATTAGGTTTCTTAGCTTAGTTTCTATCTCCTTATCAGCCTTGGTGACTGGATCAAACGCGTTCAAAGACTTATTCGTCAGACCAATCTCATCTTCCTGCACTCGAAAATAATTCAGCGCNGTATCACCTGCCTGAACAGCGAGGTGTTTAGCNAATTCTAAATACTCAGTGAGACTCGCCTTTTCTACTAAGACCTTTTCTGAAAAACGTAAGCTGGTCACTANGCCCACTCCCNGGAAATGAATATCAATGTGGCGAGCCACTATTACTTATAGTAACGTCCGTCGGGCATTCGCGTGAATTAAAAATAACCGGCTGCATCTAATTGNGAGGGCCAGCAAACCAAAGTTGCTGGAAAAATAGATGAGGGAAGATGTTTAAGAGGCGTGTATTCACNATATTCGGGCTGACGTGCTTTTCTTTTATTGCTGTACCACTTGCTCCAGCGATTCTGCTCCTTTCCTATTTCTTGAGTCTAGTCAAAAGTTTAAGAACACTCCCACAAGCCATGCTGCTTCTGTACTTCTATATTTCACGAGAGTGGTCTGGCCTTGTTTGGCTTTCCTGGATCTGGCTATTTCATCGCCACAAGGATGACTATATCGACCGCAATAGAGTTATCCAATTTTGGTGGATTCAAGGTCTGTTTGATGTCGCGGTAAAATTGTACCGACTGGACATAAAAATTTTAGGAGAGGAGGCAATACAGGGGCCAACCGCCATAGTGCTGGCAAGGCATACAAGTGTAGCGGACACAGTGTTACCCCTCTTGCTCTTCGGCGGAACTCGAAAAGAGGGCGTTCGTTACGTCTTAAAACAAGAGCTTCAAATTTTGCCTTGCATAGATATAGCAGGCAATAGACTACCAAATGCTTTCGTCGATCGCTCAGGCACTGATAGCGCGGGAGCAATCAAGCAGGTTTCTGACCTACTTATTGGCTGTGATGAAACTGAATCCATGCTCATCTACCCGGAGGGAACTAGATCGAGCGTCAAAAAAAGAGAGCAACTCGCGACAAAAAAACCTAATCTGAGGAATCAGTTGGACAGGTGGTACAATCTTCTCCCGCCAAGGCTGGGCGGCATTTCTGCTCTCGCGATGGTCAATCCTGGGAAAGATCTCGTTTTTCTTGCTCACGTTGGCTTTGAAGGCTCGGCATCAATTCTAGACCTCATAAATGGAAGCTGGTTACAACAAAAAGTTCTCTTAAAATTCTGGCGAATCCCATATGAAAAAGTGCCAAAACGCGATTTTGAAAATTTTCT
>FUFK010044187.1_pt1 | contig 12081 bp, 24 predicted proteins | sample 1021851 | NCBI WGS metagenome assembly FUFK01 (sample SAMEA51879418, study PRJEB19060) | metagenome
AAAAAGCACCTAAAATTAAATTTCCAAATAAATTATTTATAGCAGATAATGAACCGCTTGCTTCTTCATTTCCGTTTATATATAATTTTAAAGTAGAACCATCAAATCTTAAAGCAATATTAAACCAAGTGCCTGTAGAAAGTGTTGTTGTACTTGTTAAACTTCCTAAACTTCCGCTGTTATTATAATAAACTTGAATTTTATTATTGACAGTGTAAACAATAATTGTTGAGCCTGTAAGAGTATTATTAGTCCAGCCTCCAAATATTGTACCTGTAAAATTACTTATAGAAGTATATTTTACCCAACCACTTAATGTTAAAGCATTATAACTATTGTCTAATGAAAAACCAGAATCTATATAACTACTTCCATCAAAATCCATAGAATATAAGCTGTGCCTATCTTCAGTTAAACCACTTCCAACAGATGTCCCAGTTCCTGGTAGTTTTAAGTTCTTACAATTAGGTAGTAGAAATTGTGGTTCTCTATAATTTGCTGACATATATTCTATTTTTAATCACCCATACGGTTCCAATATACAAGGCCATTAGAAAGACCTGTACTAAATAAGTTTGCTGCTTTACCAGATGTAGAAGATCCGTTGTAAATTCTTTGTACATCTGTTAATGTTAAAGCTCTATTCCAGATAGCTACTTCATCTATATCTCCTGTCATTTTTGAACCTCCGTTAGTTCCTGAACCTATCCATACTTCACTACCATTAGACATCGCATCTGTGCCACCATCAGCTGATCCTGCTTCAACTCCATCTAAATATATTTTTAAACTACCCGTACCGCCTGAAGAATCTCTAACCCCTACAACGTGATGCCATTGCCCATCTGTAACTGTAGAACTTGAAGTTGCAACAGGATTACCTGAAGTGTTAAGCATTATTGCTACTTGATTATTACTTCTAACGAATAATGACCAACCATTCATAACCCAATCTGGTCCTCTTGTAACTATTTGTTTTTGTGTTCCTGTAACACTAGTTTTAAACCAAGCTGAAATACTAACATCACCAGTCATTTGAAGTTCAGTAGCGCTACCAGCATTAACGTATTGATCACTTCCATTAAATGATAAAGCAAAGTTATTATCAACTAATGAAGTACTTAATGCTGTTACTGAAACGTTAAATGTAGATGAAGTTGCACAAGGCCCAGGTGTAGTATACGTGACTGTATAAGGACCTCCTATTGTAGAATTAGCTAAATCTAAAACACCTGTAGTTGTATTTATAACTAAGCCAGATGTAGCAGAGAAAGTACCACCTGTTGTAGTGCCTGACGCNAATATAGGTGAAGCAGTGCCATATTGTTCAAGGCTAGATGATGAATAACTAAACGTTGATTGCTGTATAGGATTTATAGTAAAAGTAAAAGAAGATGATTCTCCAGATACAGTATACGTTATAGTATATGTAGCAGGCGTAGATCCTGTAGGGGTAATAACACCAGTAGAAGTATTTATATTAAGCCCTGATGGTGAAGCAGAAAACACGCCACCGCTTGGCAAAGCTTGACTAGGCGACTGCGTAGCTGCATCATTACAAACAGCAGCACTAGGGTAATCTAATGATACTTCAATTACTGCTCCGCCTTGACCAGGCAGGTTACATATTTCAGGTATTGGAGAACCTATCCCTAAAAACATAGTTTATTAGTATAAAGCTATTATGTCATTGTCTGAAATTACTCCAGCATGATCCACCATCTGGCGTAGCTGTTGTTATTTGTTTTACTAATATTGGCATAAATGCGCCNGCTAATATATTTTTAAATGTAGNAGACTCACCGCTTTCCATTTTAGCTGTTATTGAAGCCATTTTANTTCCTATATAAANACAAGCACCTCTTTCTGTAGTACTAGGTAAATCTATACTTGCAACGCTACCTATAAAAGCTGATGGACTAGATGTAGAATATGTTTCAGTAGCTGGTTGAGCTTGGAAACCTACAGTGTAGCCTTTCCCAAAAGGCTTAGCGCCTGCTTGTCTAATTACTTCAAAAGTTTTTATTGCTGTAGTAGTATAAGCATAATCAGTTCCGCTGTCTTGGACCGTTATAGCAGCTCCCATACCACTGTGATTAGGGCAATAATAATATAAAGTATTAGGCGCATTAGAAGGAACTGTAAATGTTACAACTCTAGTACTTGTACCTGTACCTGTGTCAATAGCTCCTGTAACTGTAACACCAGTTGTATATTCACCNCCATGATTTCCNTNNNNAGTTTCTGAAAATTTTAATGGATGCCCAGTACTCGTTGCGTTACTCATTGCTTTTTGATAAAAAACATAAGTCTCACCTCTGTTTAAAGTTATAGCTGGAGCTTGTATCACCATCTAAATAAAACTTACCACCGTTAGCTTGAACATTTATTATTTCTGAAGTTCCAACAGATAATACTTTTATTTTAGCAGCATCAGCAGTTAAGCCGCTTGTAGTATTTAATACTATTTCGTTTCCAACAGCATAACCATAACCGCCAGAGTCTAAAGTTATACCATCATCTGGATTTACTGCGCCTAAAGCTACTGGTATTGCATCGTGAGCAAACATCCTTGCTTGAGCAGCTTGATTAGCTTGTACACCTCTCATTTTTTTATTTTTTTATATTTGTAATTTTTTCTGCGCCACGACTTCCGAAGTACGCTACATATACTGTTACTAGTAATGTTTTTAATAAGTCTATCCAAGCAGTATCTACATCAAACTGCATATGAAACGAATCAGCAGACATTATAAATACAGATGATAAAGTTAAAAATACTAATGCTAATGGTCTAGTATTTTTACTAAGCCATGAGTCGGACTTCATATCACTACGCCACCTGCTTGAAACTTCTTTCATCTCTTGTATATCAAGCTCTAAAAGTTTCATAGCTTTTTCTTTATCTTCTGGCTCTATATTATCATCACTTGTTATAAGATTTTTTACTAAGCCAAAGCCNCCTTGATCAGGNANNATCTCACCTATACCATCTAATATAGCAGGAGCTTTATGTTTTAAAAAAGCCCCTACTTTAGTATCTTTAAATTTTTTCTTCATTATTTATTATGACTCATCTGATTTAATATAGATGGTCTCATAGTGTATGGGCCTTTCATCATATTTGGATGTTTTGCTTTATAAGCTGGCTTCATCATATTTGGATGATTAGCATTCATTGGATGATTCATTTCATAAGATGACTTCATCATATTTGGGTTTTTCATTTTACCTGGCATGATTATTTATATTTACATTTTTTATACGCTTGTTTTTCCCACCAATGGTTTTTACTACCATCAGCTCGTTTACTTCTTTTAATTTTTTTAAAAGGTTTATTCCTTGATTTTCTATGATACATATAATTATCATCATATGTAATAAGTCCAGCTTTCATTTGATATATGTGTACTTTTTCATGACACATAACTTGTTTCCTAAGCTTTGGATCTCTAATCTTTTCGTTAATAGTTATCGTTAAATTTTTACCAGCTCTACCTAATACACCGTCTTTTTCACTAACGCTGTATATAGGTGTGTTGTCTATTTTATATCCTGGTTTTAATTTAAACGCCATAATTATATATTAACATTTCCATCTTCTTCTAGCTGCTAAACCTCTTTTGCTTTTCCAACCTCTTGATCTAGCACAAAATGATTTTCTTCTTTTAGCATCTTTACTTCCTGGTTTTACTTTACCAGTAACTGCTGTTTTAAGTTTACTGCTAGGGTTTTTACGTCTGTATTCAGCAACACCTTTTTTAGTCATGCCAGCTCCTTCTTTAACTGTTCTAAAGTTTCTTCCTTTACCTTTAGTAGTTCTTCGAGGTTCATTACCTTTTTTTTGAAAAGGATTATTAGCTTGACTATAACTCATTTTCTTTTTCTTTTCTTAGTTGATTCGCCACAAGGTCTACCTGTAGCTACATTAATCCAGTTTTCTTTTTCAAACCAGTCTCTAAGTGTAGCGCCTTTCTTACGAGCGCCTTTAACATTACTCTTACTTGATCTTTTATATTTACCTGCTGCTGCTGCTTTACGCTTAGCCCTTACTACAGACTGACGCTGNGACTTNCTCATTGATCTTACTTTTGCAGCTGGTAAACAAACTTTTTTAGTGCCACCACCNTTTACTTTACTTCTTGCCATGTAATCTTCTTATTGCTTCTTTACAACGNTTAGCTATAGCACGTTGTTTAGGTTTACCACCATAACGGCTGCGTTGTTCAACTACAGTCATTATTTGTATTTTTCTTGCAAAAGGCTTTCTAACTTTTTTAACTTTACTACATGTAGCTCTAGCGTCAGCTGGCGTAGCAAATTTAATACCGACAGTGTCTTTTGGGTTTTCATCTGTATATAGTCTTCTGCCTGAGCCTTTTGGCTTTTTGCCCGTGCCTTTTTTAGGATCACTTTTTTTTGGCATCTTTNTTCTTTAATCTTTTTGTAACTATATTTCTAGTTGTTTTCATTTTAGCTACATAGCTAGGNCTGTCTTTNTTAAAAGCTATTTGTTGGTTTAANCTACCTATTATTCTATTAAGCTTACTGTTTCTAGTTCTTATAAGCCATGATGCTAGTTTAGGTGCAGATAAGTTTTTAAACTTACCTTTAGCGTCTGGTGCATCTGAATCTTTCCAAGTTAATCTTTTTTTAGCCATTACTTACAATTATGCATATTGATAAACCAATTAGCTAGCTGCACATCTCTTTGTGTTTTAGTTCTTCTTCGTTTTAATTTTTTAACTTTACCACAAGTGACGTTACCACCATATAGTTTATTTACCCTAGCTTTTAAAGTACCGCGATATGCGCCACCTCGCTTTTTCATTTTTTCTTTTTAGCCATTGCTTGCATTTGCTTAATATGTGCTTCGATTTTTTTAGCTTGTGCTAANTGCATTTTAGANGCTTTNTTAAGCTGTGCTACTACTGATTTTAAACTCATTTTTTTCTTTTTTTACTTTTTTTCTTTTTACCACCACCAAACTTAGCAGGTCCACCAGCTTTTGTACATCTTACACCCCAACCACTAGCATAAGCTGAAGGCCATACTTTAAATTTTCTTTTAGCAGCTGCTTTGCAAGGTCCTGATATTTTACCCATTATCTACGTTTTTTCTTTTCAACTTCAACCTCTTTAACTATTACAGTTGTTTTAGGTTTTCTGTTTTGTAATTCTTCTAGTTGTTTGTGTAGCTCTTCTAGTTTACCGTCGTTTTCAGTGCCGTCTTTTACAAGTGTAGAAAGTATATTTATTTCTTCAAATACTACATCATCTACTTGCTCTAGCATATCAACGCGTTGTTTAAGCTCTTCAATATTCTCTTTATTCCACTCTTCTTTTAAATCATACTCAAGACGTTTGACTTCAGTAGGTGGTAATTTTTTAGCTTCTTCAATATCTGCTTGCAGCGTATAATACATACCTACGAAAGAAGCAGTTATAGTTATTATAGCAATTACAGTTTTTAAGTCAAGTTGTACGGAAGTATTTTCAGAGATCTTTGTACTCATCAGTTGCATTAAATGACGGGCATGCTTTGTTAGCAAACTCGTTATGTGAATATATAGTAGCGGCAGGATACATTGCTTTTAATGTTTTAAGCACATGTAACAAGCCTTGTTTTTGTTCTTCTGTTCTAGTGTCTTTTGGTGTTCTACCGTCTTGTTCAACGCCTCCACAATAGCATATACCTATAGAATTACGATTATGCCCTGAGCAGTGAGCTCCGATTTTAGCTATATCTCTACCTTTGTATATATCTCCTTTTATATCAATATAAAAATGATAACCTATATCTGACCAGCCTCTACCGTTTACATGCCAGTCTCTTATAGTATCTACTGGTATATCTTGGCCTTCTCTTGTTGCAGAGCAATGTACTATTATCTCTTTTATCTGTCTCATTTTTTAAGCTTATACCATTTATGTATAGTGTAACCTATAGTAACTATAAGTAAAGTTATCTTTAACACAGGCTCTAACCAATCCATCATCGTTACCGTAAACGCGCCTGCGTTTAACAAGTATAACTTTATGTCTTCCATTATTTCTGTGCCCTTAATACAGCATTAGGCTTATACTGAGGTGCTTCAATTTTAAAAAACCTTGTTGTTGGTCTCATTGTTTTATCAGCGGGTACTTTTACTTTGCAGCCGCAAGATGATCCTGGTTTATGCATAATTAATCTTTATTTGGATCGTAATCCTGGTTTTCATGTACTTCATCACCAACTTTAAATGTTGGCTTGTTATTTTCTTGAGCATCTCTTAGTGCACCCATAAAAGCGTTAGTCTGCAAAGCTGAATCAGCTCCTGATACTTGCTTCATTTGTTCTTCTCTTCTAGCTTGTTTAGCTGACATATTATAAGCAGAGTAACTTGCTGTATATGGTGATAAAGCTTTAAAAGGCTTTTCACTTAACATGCCATAAGGCTGTCCTGCTACTGAGTAACTTACTGGTTCTTCTTCCATTGGTTCTTCTCTTGTAAAATCTTTTCCAGTTACAGCTGTAGCTCCACCAGAAAGAAAATCACCAGCACCTTGACCAAATGAATAATCTTCACCAGCTTCTTTAGCCGCTCTTCTAGCTTTCATAACATTTCCTATTCCACCAAATAAGCCTTTTACTCCTAAGCCTAATATTGCTGGAGCTATAGTTAATGGAGATTCATCGTTTGTCTTTGTTGGCATATTCTATTGATTTAGTTATTACTTTATAAATATACTTATTATTTTTTTCTAATTTTTTTGTAGGCATCTCTTCTTCACCTAACATTACTCGATACATACGACTGATTAGCTGTTTGCACTTATAGGAAACTTTATATATGTGATATTTTTGGGTAGTGCGATTTCTTTCTCTCCACACAACTATCCACCCTTGTTTCAATAATCTGTTCCAGCGCCTATTATCCCAGCTATAAGAGTACGTACCTTTTTTAAAATCATCTTTAGTAAACAAGTCTATAGCGTCTAAGTATATTAAAAGCTCTAGATCTGCATCATTTAAGTTATTAGTTTTACAAGCCCATTTGCGTATTATCCTATAATGTTTTAGTAAACCTAACTCTTTTAAATCGCTAGATGTTAACCTTCTCATAAAACAACAACTACATCAAACTCTTTAATGACTTTATATTGCTCTTTTTTTATTTCAATATTAAATCCAGCTGCTTTATCNTANTATACTTCATCACCTGTTTTTAATACTTTAACATCAGAGCCAGGTTCTACAACCTTAGCTCTTCTGTATCTAATGTCTTCTCTTTGTGCTTCTGCTAATATTAAACCTCCTTTAGTAGTAGTGTTAACTTCTTTAATAGGTTTTATTACTATATACTTACCTATCGCTTTCATGCTCTAATATTATTAATTATACAATCAGTCGATAATATAGTAGTTGCTACTGAAGCCGCGTTTTGAAGAGCACTCTTTGTTACTAATAAAGGATCTATAATTCCGGCTTTAACCATATCAACCGTATTTCCTGTAACCACGTTTAACCCTTTACCTTCTTCACTAGGTTTATCATACTCTTTGACGCCTGCATTTTCTAGTATAATCTCATATGGCTTTTGTATTGCTTGATACAATACTTCTTCGCCTACTGATTTAGGTTTTAAATGCATGCTAGCGTTTAACAGAGCTATTCCACCTCCTGGTACTATACCTTCTTTAATCGCGGCTTTTGTAGCACAAATAGCATCTTCTACTCTATCTTTCTTCTCTTTTAACTCAACTTCTGAATTAGCACCAACTTTTACTATAGCAACTTTAGCTTTTAACTTAGCAAGTCTTTTTTCTAATCTTACTACAATGTTTGGATTTTTAGTTTCTTTTATCTGCTTATTAATTAACTTAATAGTATTTTCAACATCTGGCTTGTCTGATAAGTCAACTTGTAATATAGTATCTTCGTGACTAGTAACAGATTTAATGCAGCTGCCTAAGTGTTCTACTTGTATAAGATCCATGTCATCGCCTAGATCTTCATTAATAAGGGTTGCACCAGTTACAGCACATAGATCTGATAATACATCTTTTCTGCTGATTCCATATACTGGTGCATCTACTATGTTGACCTTGATATTACCCTTTGCTTTATTCATTGCCAGCGCAGAAACCACCTGTTGGTCAACATCCGCTATAATAAGTAAACTTTTACCATTTTTAATTACATGTTCAAGGACCGACTGAATCTTACGGATATTAGGTATTTTTGACTCTACAATGAGTACTAGCGGATTTTCAAGTTCAGCCGTTCCTTTTTGTTTGTTGGTAATAAAATGGTTGTTTTTTAAAGCTTGATCATACTGCACGCCTTCTATAAGTTCTACTACTGTTTCAGGTTGTTCGTTTGTTTCCATCATAACAATACCTGTTTCGTCTACTAGCTTAAAGGCTTCTCCTATAACTTCACCAAGCTTACTATCATTATTAGCAGATATAGTAGCTACTTGATTAATTTTTTTACCTGTTACTTTTTTTGATTTTTTATTTAAATAAGCAATTACGTTTTCAACTCCTTTATTTATACCTTCTTTCATTAATCTTTCATCGGCTAAAAGCGAGTGTTCTGTTGCTTCATTTAAAATAGCTTTAGCTAACACAGTAGCAGTTGTTGTACCATCACCTGCATCTTTTACAGTTTTCTGTGCTGCTTGCTTTATTAGCGTAGCTCCAATATTTTCTAGTGGATCTTTTAGTGTTATACTGTTTGCGACTGTTACGCCGTCTTTAGTTATCTGCGGCACACCATTGCCGTCTTCTATGATAACACATTTACCACTTGCACCTAGCGTTGAGCCTACTGCATTTGTTAGTTTCTCAACACCAGTTAAAACCTGGCTTCTAGCGTGATCACCAAAAGCCAAGTCTTTAACTAACTTTAAATCTTGCATTATATTAAATTAAATTATATTGTTTGAATACTTTACTCGAAGGTTTTAACTACTTTCGGTCCTTTGGTAAACTCTAGTTTCTTAGCATAATGCTCTATAGAACTATCGATTGCTTGTTCGGCTCCGGTTATTGTTTCTCTTCTGGTTACATCGTGCCACAANTCTTCATTGTCGATGTCTTTGTATTCGGTTTGTAAAAATCCATTAGGTAGTTGAACTATTCTCCAGTTTGATTTATTGGTAATATGTTCCCATAACTTAATGGTTTCTTNATTTGGTTGTGGTGCACTAGTCCACGTATTAGTGCGGGTATATAAAAACGTCATTGTATTTGGTTTTAAGTTAAACGTTGGTTATTATATACTATCACTTGATAGTTCGGTTATTTAAGCTTCTAATGCTTCAATACGGGCTGTTAATTCTTTTATTGCTCCNACTAATAGTGGNACTAANTTANNTTGATCNATACCTTGGTATACTGCATCNCCATTAGCATCTACTTCATCTTTAGTTCCNGTTACTGATTCTGGAACTACAGCTTGTGCTTCATGTGCTAAAAATCCATCTACAGTAACTTCAGTGTCATTTTTAAAATTAAATCTTTTTGGTAACAATTGTTTAACTCTATCAACTGCTCCAGTCATATCTATTACATTTTCTTTTAGTCTATAGTCGGAAGATGTATTAAAAGCTGTTGCAGAATTAGTCATTGTTATTGAACCAACTTCAGTACTACCGCTTACAGTTTGTAAAAAACGCATAGCAGCACCGGCTGATCCGTTATCTCTAGATATATGTATTCCTTCATTAAAACTACCCATAGAGATATACATACCTTTACCACCTTGAACTGAAGAAATAGGTGCTAAACCTATACAAGCTGTCTTACCAGTGGCAGTGACATCATTAATAGATAAAGTAGCAGCAATAGTAGGTGCGTTATTTTGAGTACCTCTTACTTGTAAGCTTCCTATGTTAGCGACGTATTTTAATTTGTCATCAGCTACTAATTGGCTAGTTCCATTACCTCTTAATATATCGCCTGTAGTTGTAGTATTTCTTCCTGTTCCGCCATGATCTACTGGCAGTACACCAGTTCCATTAGTTCCGTAGTTTACATTAGCATTTTCTAAACTACTTATACTATTAAGTCCAGTNCCGCCGTTAGCAGGTTGTAAACCTCCAGCTATATTAGAAGCACTTAAATTAATTTGTAATTCATTATTTTGTCCAGAAAATTGAAGTCCTCCATTTACTAGTAAATCAACTGCAAATTCATTAGCATTACTTAGTTCAAGACCGTTACCAGCAGTATATGTATTGCTATTATCATCAGCCCAAGCAGGAACATTGTTAACTACCTTTAATACTTTACCATTAGCGCCTATATTTAATCTAGTAAGCGCTGAAGAACTAGCAGCATATAGTATTGAACCTGCATTGTAAGTGTTAAATCCTGTTCCTCCGTTTTCTACTGTTAGTATACCTGTTACGTCTGTTGCTTGATTAACAGCTGAAAAACTTCCATTGCCTTTTAAAAACGTATTAGCAGTACCACCGGTTGGTACATGTCCTATATTTGTGCCGCCTGTGTAAGCAGTCGATGTTATAGTTACTGCTCCTGTAGAAGAAGAAGCTACAATAGCTGTATTAGCAGAAGATAAAGAACTAACACCTGCGCCAATACTGTCTTTTATGCTACTTAACGTAACTGTTTTAGTTTGGTTACTAGGATTTGTGCTTTCACTGTCTGTTATTAGCACAAGATCTGCCAACACCGGCGTTGCTTTTTCTGGATATGTGTAAATTATTGCCATTATTACTTTAATTTGTCTTTGTAAATTTGTCTTCTTTCTTTTCTAGACTTTGCATTAAACTGATCTAACGACATGCCTAGTTTTGGCATCTTGAAAATCTGTAGGGTAAGCACTCTTTTTTATTTTATTGCCAGGAAATAGTTTAAAATTTAGAGGTGTTTTTAGATATGCTTGTTTATATGCCATTGTTTTAAATATTTTTTTTGTCTTAATTTAGTATATTACACAGAATTACTCGTTTTTACAAGTAGTTAGTGTGACAATTGCCTGTTATTATACTACTTATAAGGCTAATGTCACTATATTTTAGCTATATATTTAGGATTTTTGTGTTGTACCCTATCTGTCTGATTATCAGCCAGTTACGATATGGTTTTTTAGTTACCGGGCCCCCTGCTNNTTTTTATTTTTTTTATATATTTTTTGNCTTTTTATNTATATTTGTAATATATTCTAACTTTTTTTNCAAAGTATATACGACTACATTTGGATATTATATATGTAACAGAAAAATTAATAACAATAATAAAGTTACAAACTAAATACGATGTTAATCGGATAATAATATAAACTAATAAACTAATAATTAAATATAACGCTTATGAAAACTAATAAAATAACTACTAAAAGATTTGTAATCAGAAAATCATTAATCGGTGAGAACTCAGTAATTACTTTNACTAACAAAAAAGATCAAACATTTACTTACGATCACGANGAANTNTACTCNACATTTCAAGAAAAGTTCGAGTCAATGCCNTGCTTNCAAGANTATGGTAGCTATACTAACTCAAACACTGTACCAAAGTTCTGCAGAGAACTGTCTACAGTTAAGTAGTAACATGTGACANTAGCCTGTTACTAAGTTATACTAATAGGCTAATGTCATACTACACTTTTATTTCTACAAATGTAGAAGTTAAGAATAATACCTACAAACTAATTTAAACTAATAAACTAATATACACCTTATGAAAAATATAATTTTACCTATAATATATGTATCTTCACTAGTAATGCTAATATCTTTCGCTACTTCATGTAGTACTGCAAACTATGTTTATAACTACAATCAAAAGTTTCACAAGCAATACAAAGATAATTGCCCAACTTTTAAAAACAAGTACACTAATGGTCTTGAGTNNTAATACAAACTAAATACGNNNACTTGTGGATAATATAATAAAGTCGGNGTTGATCATCATACCTTAACGACTATAAATAATACGAGCATATGATGCCACCAAACTAATTTATTAACTTTTAAAACTAAACGCTTATGTATAATNNAAATAATCCTTCAAACTGGTCTTGGTCAANAGCNTTTGACGAAGTAAACAGAACNATCAGAAAAGCTGA
>FUFK010072045.1_pt1 | contig 12080 bp, 24 predicted proteins | sample 1021851 | NCBI WGS metagenome assembly FUFK01 (sample SAMEA51879418, study PRJEB19060) | metagenome
CGTGACGACCCCTTTTGTTCTACTGAATATGTGCGTGTATGTGTGTCCTTTGAATAATATATCTTTCTATTATAGTGCTTATATGCAATTTTGTCAAGTATTTTTTTAAAATAATTACATCTGCGACATTATTGTCCTAGACAAAATTGATAACNGGGGTGTATAATGTTNNTAGGNACCNCCAGGGGNGCCTTTACANCTATACTAGANNGTANNTNTACATTACCCCCTAGGGATATTCCAGGGAATATTGTCGGAATATTTAGCCCTGAAATATGGCCCGATAGTGGTTTACATGGGTTTCTGAGATTTTCTGGTAATCCTATATATCTATACCCTACACCCCCACCTGCCCCTTGCGTACCCATAGGGCTTTACTTGTTTTTTTCTACAAATAGACCAAAGTCAATCTAGTTTTTTGGGGCTTCCCCTAAAATTTCCCCTAGTTTTTTTTGGGTTAACACTTGTGGGAGATTTGGGGAGTGTAAATTTTTGTAACTATAAACAACTTTGTGAACCATAAATTATTTTTAAGACAGGCAAAAAAAAACCCCCCAGTATTACGTGGGGGGCTTTAAGTTTTAGTTTAAATATTGTTAAGCTGTTTTTGATACCCTTGTTAATGGCAATCTTTTTTCATCAACAACTTTAAACTCAACACTTTCAACATTAATTATTGATGCTGTTTTCATTTTGCCATTAGCATCAAAATCTTTGTTATCACGTGCATATTGCTCAACTAGTCTTAATGCAAATTGTGAGATTTTTGTTAATTGCTCAATCTCACTTGTTCCATAAGTATCAACTAAATATGTTGATTTCTTATTTCTATTTTGCATTTCATTATTAAGTATTGCTCTAATATTTTTTAGAGTATCCAATACTTTTTGTTCATCATCTTTTTGAGTAGGTGATGACAAAGTTTTAACAGGCTTGATTGAATTCCATAATAATTCAAGTCCACGTGTTGAAACTTTAATTAATGACGTGTCAGTATTTGGTGTAAATTTAATATCACTATTTCCAGTAGTCTTTAAGTGTGGATATATAATATTAGATTGTGCAAATACTACATTGTCTTTAATTTCAGCTTTTGTTTTATCTTTATTAATTAAAACAAATGCCAATTTAATTGACCTACTAACAGCATTTTCAAAAACATAATTTCTAATGGGTTTTCCATCAGCGTCTTTAAGCTGTGGATATCCCACAAGTTTATATAATTTTTGCCTAATGCTATTTAAGTTAAAATAGTCAGTAATTTTAAACTTATTTTTTTCACAATAAGTTTCTACCTCTTTATAAAAACTAACTATTTTTTTTGATAAACCCACCAAACTAGCTAATCCAGTTTGTTCAACTTTTTCACTCAATTTTTGTAGGTTTTTTATATCTAACTCACAACTCGTAAATGACTTTAATGTATCAATATTAAACTCATTATTTTGAGTAGTTTGTTTTTTTTCTTTTTGCTTATCCATATTTCCTCCATTGTTAAGTTTATTTATATTTTTAAGCATAAATTAATAGTAGTCATTTTTAAATTGTAGTCAATTTAATATTACTTTTTTTTTAATTTTATTTATTTTTTTAATTTGGTGTCACGTGACACAGGGGTGGAACATTTAAAGAACATCAACCATTGATTGAATTCTTGCTATTTATAATCATTCTAAATTATAGGGGTATGTAATTATTAGATATCTAATTTTTGCATAGCTTGACTCTACCTATGCAGAATTGACATACCTTAATTATTTTGTTATATTATAACATTAATAACATAATAGAGGAGTTAAAAAAATGAGTGAACAAAATGAAAATACAAAATTAGTGGTTGAGCAATTAAAAAAACTTAATTCTAATTTTAACACTTTCAATAAGATCATGAGTAGTTTTTTAGTTATTGCTACTACTGAAAGTATATTTAAAGATAAAACAAAAAAAGAAATAAAAACTATTGTTCCTGTTGTAAATACTACATTACAAGCAATCAATGAAAGTATATATGACAATTAATATACTTTTATATGGTGGAATAACCCTCATAATTTTGGGGGTTATTCTTTACTTTGTATCTTGTTTTATTATTAAAAGAATAGAAAAAAAAGAACGAGAAATAAATAAATACATATTTGAAATATTAAGACCTAAACCAAAGGGCAAAAAATGATTAAAAAAATAAAAGACTTTTTATATTATAATAATTTATTTTATTATAAATATGATTGGCTTTGCTATTGTAAGATATGCAAATTGTTAAGACTTTTAAGGATAAAAAAATAATGTATATATTATATTCAATAAACATTGTTATTTGGACATACTTATTAATACTTTGTATTAAATCATTTACATAATACAAAAAAACATAAGGAAACAAAAAACTTTACTTGACATAACAAAATATAAGGCATAAGCTATTCTTAAATAAACGAAAGGATAGTTATGCAAACTACATTAGCTACATTTTTTTGGGCAACTATACTATTGTTAGTAATAGCTTCCTTATATTAATGTAAAAAAAAAGGGGGGTGTGTTGGATTGACACACTCCCTTTTTTATTGTAGTATATATAAATAACAAAGGAGTTATTATGTTAATCAAAGGCGACCAACAAAATGATTTGCGAACATATAGATTTGCAAATGGTTATACTTTGCAAGAAACAATGCTACTCATGGCATTGCAAACACAAGCAAGAAGTGGTTTGCTTATGACTAATCCTAAAGTGACAGGGTATAGTTCATTTGCAAAAGCCATAATTGCCAAGTTTAATTTAGGAAACAATACACCTAAAACTTGTAAAACATTATATAAATATCTAGTTGAAAGGGGATATTATGACCGACCAAACAGATAGATTGATTGAGGAAGTACAATCAAAAAACAAAGCTGAAAACTATGAGAGGGAGAACACTATCAAGCTACATACACTACAAGATATATGGAAAGAAACCAATCAGCTTGATAACATTACAGAACATATGATGAGAAAGTTTAATAGTATCTTATCAAAATAACCGACTTTTTTAGCTCTCTCTATAAAAAAGGCAACCCCCTTTGTGCTTGACACATTGGGGGTTTTTTTATATACTGATACCATTATGAAACACAAACCAAAAATAAAAGACAAGATATTAATATTTTGGAATCTNGAGGGNGAATCTGANATTNGTAAAACNAATGGTCATTACCCATATGAATCTGAAATAATAACAATAACATCTGAAGATGATGANTATTANTATGANNATNATTCATCTGTTGANGTATTAAAAGATANATTTGAATTTTATGAAGTAAAAGGCATACCTAATCTTTGGATACAATTAAATAAAGATTGGATTAAATTATTACAAAGAACTTTTAGATGATAACATTAGCTAGACAAATACAATTAAAGTTAAAAAAGTTTGATGAAGTTATGATTAAACTTAAAACAAAATACCTAGACAATCTTGCGTTCTATTCTGAACTACATAAGCTAGATGAAAAAGTACAAGAGATATCAAAGCTAGTTGACAATAACAAAGATTAATGCTATAACATATATTCCTAACAAGGAGAACATATATGTCAGATAATAAACCAATGGTTGATACTTCGTGGGAGTTAAAGTGGAAAAGGTCTTTGCGTAAAAGACTTATTAACTGCTTGGCTCGTATCGAGAATGACGGCAAACCTACACAAGAACTTCAATATGAGTTAGCGAAAGCTAAAGAATGTTTTGTGTATTGGAATAGTGATACTGCGTTGTGGGAAAAACATCAAATGGTTGTTCCTATAACACAACCTGTACCACAGACCAAACTTCAAGAGTCAGAGGTACAACCTATTAATACTGATTGACATACTCAATCTAGTATGTTATAACTAAAGGGTAGTCAGCGAGAGTTGGCTATCCTTTTTTGTTTGCCCTGTACTACGTCTTCGGACAATAGCTACATCACAATCAAGGGGGGTGGTATGCAGGATTTCCGATAACATGTTAATGCAACACCACCCCGAATATTAATCAACAGGAGTTAATATGAAACTAAAAACAAATACTGGTATTTCTTTAACAAAACCAGAACCAATCACACCAGAAAATATTAAAAATAAAATAGTTTCTGATGATGAGTTAAGGCAGAAGATAATCAATGGAGAGTTGGTTGATGAAAAACTAGAAGCAACTCTATTTCCAAATGGAAAACCAAGCAAGTAGTTGCTTGACATATCATAACAATTAAGATATTATGTACTCTTATTAATCAATAGGAGTACATATGAAACAATTAAACATAACAAAACAAGAACTCCATACCTTTATTGATAAAGAGATAGACAAGTACAAATCTAAAAAAGGTCGTGCTTTCTTCTACAAAAAACCAAAGAAGTATGAAGTTGTTGGCGAGAAACGAGTAATGCGATTTGATACTAAAGATAGGCAGTTTCAAATTGATGGTGCAACTGGTAAAAGGTTGTACAAAAAAGGTGGTAAGAGAACTACTACACCAGAGCATAATATGTTAGTAACTGATTTAGATATTCAAGAGGGATACAAGTTTAGAAATGTACCTATGAATCAGCGATTAAGATATTTACTGATAGGTAAAAAATGCTTAAAATTCAGCTATTTAGCAGATTCAGATTCATTTAGAGTTGAGTTTCCAAAAGCTACAAGAACTCTATTAAAGAATCTTTATGCTAAAAACTTTGAGGACTTTGAGCAGAAAGGAGATATCAATGAGTGAGTGGTGTCAAAATAAAAAATGTCCTGAAAAGAAAACACAATCACAAATTCGTGGTAGTAAAGGTGCGAAGTATTATCAATCAAATAAAGCTAGTAGATATTATAAGTATTGGTGTAGCATGGGTTGTCGTGAAACATGGTTTCAAGAACACACAGATACTTGTATGAACGCAGTTGGTTTTATTGATAAGCAAGTATTACCTTTAGATGACGCATGGTTTGTTGAATCTGACTATTCTTGGAATAGTGGAGATTGTAATTATCTTTATTACATAAGAAATAAAAACAGAGGTATCAAACAACAAATCACAAGAGAACAAGCACAAGAGCCAGAAATGATACAACGAGATTATGGCTATGCTACAATAGACGATACACAAGCAAGAGAACTAGCAATACAATTAGGTCTAGCTAGTTGACACATCAATCAAAATAATATATATTATAGATACTACTGACATCAAGTTGGTAGTATCTTTTTAACCAACAAGANAAGGAGTACTCGTATGGATAAAAAAGAAGTAAGGCTCAATGCGAATAAGCGTAAGTCATTAGTGATTGACTTTCGTAAGCATTGNGAGTCTTTGGATACGCATGAAAAAGAAGCGTTCCTACAATCAAGAGATGACGCAAAGTCTACGATTGAATCTTCATTTGCAACTATGAAAGAAGTAGTTGAGAGAAGATTTAAACTAACAGATGTTGCGATCTTACAAAGAATACAACGAGATTATAATACTGTAAATGCAGTAGGTAGTGATAGTTGTTTCTTTATGAAAGTAACTGACGCACCAAAAGTGTTAGACAGATACAATGATGAAGTTGATAAGTCTAGGCACTTTTCATTTGAGTTAGATGGTAGTCTATCATCTGATTATGGTAGTCGTTATAGTGGTAGTAGCAATGATGGAAAAAACTTTGCATATGCTATGTATCGTGAAGATATGAAAGCAGTAGGGTTAAATCCAGATTGCAACATTGAGAATGATATACAACAAGAGGGTAAAATGGGCGACCAAAGATACACTCGTACTACTAACCCTTATCTATCTCAATGTAGAAATGACAANNATCATTGGCTACAAGGTGGTCAAGGTGGTACTAATNACTATNAATCTTGGAAAGACAAACACGCANTANATATCATTGGTACTGGTGGTTGTCGTTCTCGTGCAATACCTTGCACAGAACTAGAGTTTGCCAAGTTTGANATGATGATTGGTGCTAAACAAGATGTTGTCACTAAACATACTCAATGGATACAAACTGTTGTAGCTAGAGTTAATAGATTTAGAGAAGTAGTTAAGTCTATGACCAAGTTTTCACAAGTAGAAAACTTTGCTAATCACGAGCAGATACAATGGAANATTGACCCAGAGATACTAGCTGATAAGTTTGGTATGGACTTGGTTATATCTATTGATGACGCAGCCGAATCAATTATGAATATCGGCAAACCAAAACCTACAAGAGAAGAAAAGATACTTGCTTGGAAAAAAGCANANGGTATCAGTCTTGCCTCTTAANAACAATCTATGGTTAGGGGAGAAATCCCCTAGCCTTTCTTAAAGGAAAATAATATGACAGTAGAATTAGGAATAGGAATGTTTGTATANAATATGATTGCCCTATGTATAGGTGCGATTTTAGTTTATATAGTTATNAATAGAAATAANAGGGANTNATGTATATACTAACCCCCCTGCAACGACAGGACACTATATCATAAAATGACACAAAAATCAACGAGTCACATTGACACACGCACTAAAGTTTGCTATACTTGTAGCAGAAAAGCAATCATTATAATAGACAAAGTTTATTATTGTGCCGATTGTGGACTTCAAAAACAAACAAAAGGAAATATATTATGGACGCAATCAAAGAGCCAACAGAAAAGACACCAGAAGAAAAGTTAGCCATTGCCAAAATACAAGTTATGATGGAAGACGCATTTGGTATATTAAGTAATAGTGAGTCTAGCCCTGCATTACAAGANAAAGCAAAGAGNTGGTTTGATACTGCNGANTGTNCTNTNTGGTGNGATATGGCAGGTACAACACACGACCATATTAAAAAANTATTTCAAAANTTNCANTACAATTATAACTCTGGTAAAATAACAAAAGATAATTTAAGATATGGAATAAGAAGATTGGAGAAAAANATATGAACATATTTCATNTACACAAANACCCAAAGATATGTGCTGAATATCATTGTGATAAGCATGTAGTAAAAATGATATTAGAAACTGCACAGATGTTATCAACTGCATATCGTAGAAACTTTGGAGATAATGATGACNTATATAAAACTGCNTANCCTAAACACCCTATGACTATTTGGGTTGGAGATAGTGGTGCTAATTTTTTTTGGTCAGTAAAATTATTAGACCAGTTATTATATCAGTATACTATGAGATATAACAAAGTACATAAGACAATTAAGATATCAAATTTATTAAACAAAAAACATACAAGGTGGCAATGTTGGAAAACAGAATTTACACCACCACCACAATGTATGCCAGATGAATACAAGCACAAAGATTATATTACTGCGTACAAACAATATTACGTTGGCGAGAAAAAAAGATTTGCAAAGTATACTGGAGTTGACACACCAGACTTTATGTGTTAATGTAATACATCATGAAAAAAATAATCAGTAAAATAAATGTATGGTCATTGTATTACCGAACAGAGATTGTTTGGTTTATCGTTGGCTTTATNGTGGGAGNNATNNTAATATGAAAATAANAAGAACAATANAATATAANNNNTTAGNGCAATAGTCGTAACTTGGAGTGATGGAAATGATGAAATCATAACAGAGGTTGATGATGATACTGCAAGTTATGTCGATTCTTTTTTAAATGATTATGAAAAGGAACAAGATGAAGATTAAAGAAATAGAAAAAAAGATAGGCACACTATCTAATCCTAGTAAGATGCCCTCGTATGCNTGGGGTATATCTGCAAAGCATTGTAATACTGGTAGTAAGTTAGCAAANATAAAAGGTACTATCTGTAATAAATGCTATGCACTTAAAGGNCANTANGCNTTTAANAATGTATTTGACGCACANGAGATAAGACGAAAAGCAATAGAGATGAATGAGTGGGTAGATTATATGGCAGAACTATTGACCCTAAAGTACAAAAACCTAGATAAATCAAGGCTTTATCANAGNTGGTTTGACTCTGGNGANNTNCAATCTTTNNCACATTTAATGAAAATATTTGAGGTATGTGAATTAACACCACATATAAATCATTGGCTGGCTACTAGAGAATACCAATTAATAAGTCAGTTAGATGAAAAAGATGTACCAAAGAATTTATGTTTGCGTGTATCAGCAATCAAAGTAGATAGTCCACCACCTAAGTTTTGGAAGTGGACATCTGGTGTACACAAAGATAAACCTGCAATAGGTAGAGAATGTCCTGCATACAAACAAGATGGTGAGTGTGGTAGTTGTCGTGCCTGNTGGAGTCGTNAAGTTAAACAAGTAAGNTATAAGGANCANTAATGNNAAAAGAAATAGATATAGATGATGAGTTAGAAAAAAGATATGAAAAATTTNATGANTGGCTAGACACTTGTCCTTTNAAATGGACTGAATCTANTCACCCAACAAGTGGAATGACATCTGTTAATTTTGAAATAGAGGAGGAATAATGATAACATATAAATTTATAACACAAGATAAGTCGCAAGATATAGAAGCTATGAGCTTAAAAAAAGCTATGATATCTTTTAATACAAAAGCAGGTGANGCAAAAGANGTAGTTGTAGAATGGAAAAGTAGAAAAAATAATATTAGTTTTTATAAATATAAACTACCATACAAAACAAGAAAAGAAAGAAAAGGNAAACTATGAAGATAATANTTATTATATTTTTTTTGTGCCTAGTTTCTTGTAGTGCAAATAAAAATAATATAAATCCTTGGACAACAATAGTAAAACAAATCGTAACAAACGGAGTTAGCAAATGAAAGATAATCTAATGGTGCAACAACAGGTAGAAAATAAATGGCAACATATGGTAGGGGTTATATGTTTAAATCAGACTGGTAGAAAAAAAGTAAAAGAATTACTTCCTGCCTTTTTTAAAAAGTTTCCTACACCAGAAAAATTATTAGAATCAGATAGAAGTGTGATAGCAGATATGCTAGGTGATCTTGGTCTTAAAAATGTAAGAGCAAATAGAATATGGAGAATGTCACAGGATTATTTAAACTGGGATGGAGAAGATGCCATGCAACTTCACGGTATAGGAAAATATGGCAGTGATAGCTATGAGATTTTTTATAAAAATAACATACCAAAAAATGTGCAGGACAAAGAATTAAAAAGATATATTAGAGAAGAGTTAGATGTCCTTTGTATTTAGACACCCAAGTTACTACGCAAAAATAAAAAAAGAAAATCGCTTGACAAATAAAGAAAACTATGATAAGGAAATAGACAATGAAAAAATACAAAATAATACTAAAAGGAATGGGAATATTCGCAACAGGGATAATAGGTTTCAAAGAAGAACCAACAGTGGATCAAATAGAAAATGAAACTGCTTTATACTTAAATGAAAAATTATTAAAGATTCAACCAGATAATTTTTATTCAGCAGATAGATACACATTAACATATGAGGAGATAATAGTTTGAGAGTTTTAATTGCTTGTGAATTTTCTGGGATAGTTCGTGATTGTTTTTATAAGAAAGGTCATGATGCTTGGAGTTGTGATATATTACCTACAAAATCTAAAGGTAATCATATACAAGATAATGTTTTAAATCATTTAAATAAAAATTGGGATTTAATGATCGCACACCCACCATGTACTTATCTTTCTAGAGCAGGTGCAAGATGGCTTTACCCAAATAAAAAATTAAATAATAAAAGATATAAAAAAGGAATTGAGGCAAAAAATTTTTTTATGAAATTATATAATGCACCGATAAAAAAAATAGCAATAGAAAATCCCGTACCTATAAAAATATTTAACCTACCAAAACATACAATATCAATTCAACCATATCAATTTGGGCATGAAGTTTCAAAACAAACTTTATTGTGGTTAAAAAATTTACCTAATTTAAAACCTAATAAAGATGAGCCAATGAAAAAAGTAAATAATTATAAACAATTATTACCTAGTAATACTGGGGGTAAAAAGTTTGGTAAAAAATATTCTTTTTCTAATATTGATAGCATACAATCATCAATTACTTTTAGAGGAGTAGCTGAAGCTATGGCTATTCAATGGGGATAAAATGAATTATAAACAACAGTTAGCAGTTGTACAAGGTTTGTTTGTGCCACCAGATACAAACATTAGAATGGACTGCCCATTTTGTAATAATAAAAATACATTGCTTGTAGATACTACAGAAAATAAAATAAGTTGGTATTGTTTTCATGCATCTTGTAAAGCAAAAGGAAAAAAAGAAGGAGAAAAAAATATGCATTATGTAGAAAAAGTATTTCAAGGTAATAAAGAATTACATATAGAGGATAAAGACTTTCCAATGCCAGATAGCTTTCAATCAATATACTCAAACGAAAAGGCTATGCATTGGTTAAATAAAAATAATTGTTGGGAGTCTTGGTCTTGGGGTAGAGCAGATTTTAAATATGATGTAAAGCAAGATAGAGTTGTATTTTTAATTAAAAATAGAATATCACACAAGATAGTAGGTGCAGTAGGTAGAGCATTAAATAAAAATGATTTTCCTAAATGGTATATGTATGGTAATAAAGATGTGCCGTTTAAATGTGGTGAGTGCGAGGACTCTGTAATTGTAGAAGATTGTCCATCAGCTTGTGCAGTATCTAATATATTAACTGGTATATCTATTATGGGAACTAAATTAAAAGAAGTACATAAAAGCCATTTACAACCATATAAAAAATTATATATATGTTTAGATAGAGATGCTACAACAAAAGCATATGATATGGCAAAAGATTTAAGGTCGTCTGGATTTGAAAATGTAATAGTTAAACCACTAGAAGATGATCTTAAATACTACAATACAGAGCAGATAAGGAGTATCTTTTATGGATAAAAAAATGAAACAAGAAATACTGGATAGTTGGCGTTCTTGGAAATGGGATATATGGGAGTCTAATAGATCTACTTGGACTTCAAGAGACCAATCAATAGCAGAAACAATAGATCAAATTTTATTAAAGGAGTTAGATGATAGAAAAACAAATGATTAGGCTTATGCTTAATAAAAAATTTTATACTCAATACAAAGGCACATTATCTCCTACAGTTTTTTCTGGAGACATAAGTTCTTTGTATGATACAATACAAAAGGCTCACGATAAATATGAGGAAGATATAAAGGTAGATGAGTTATACTCATTACATACTGCTATATTTAATCCTGCACTTACCCGTGCTGCAAAAGAAAAATTTAGTGAGTTAGTAGAAGATATAAAAGAAGTACAAGAGCCAAGCAAAGAGATAGCAAGAGATATAATGCGTATACTATCTGATCGAGATTTGGCACAGAGAATAGCAGTAGAATCTACAGAGATATTTAATGGTAAAGATGCTAATTTTAATGAGATAATTAGCATGATAGATAAACATAAAAAAAATATTGATGAGGAAAAAGTACCTGCAGTTACAAAAAATGTAGAAGAGGTATTAGATTTATTAGATGTAACAACTAAATGGAAGTTCAATATTCCTGTATTAAATCATAATGTTGGTGGTATAGGTGGCGGTAATCTTATGATTGCATTTGCAAGACCAGAGACAGGAAAGACTGCTTTTTGGGTTAGTCTATGTGCAGGACCACATGGATTTGCAGAACAAGGTGCGAAGATACATGCGTTTATAAACGAAGAACCTGCAATAAGAACACAGATGAGGGCAATATCTTGTTATACTGGTATGACAAGAGATGAGATAATACAAGATAAGGAGATGGCACATAAATCTTGGAGTGATATAAAAGATAATATATCTATGTTTGATACTGTTGATTGGTCTATGCAAGATATAGATGCACATTGTGAAAAACATAAACCAGATATAATAGTTATAGATCAGCTTGATAAGGTAAATGTTACAGGCACATATGCAAGAACAGATGAAAAATTAAGACAGATATATACTAGTGTGAGAGAGATAGCAAAGAGAAGAGATTGTGCAGTTATTGCTATATCACAGGCATCAGCAGATGCACACAATAGAAATAGTATTTCATTTGATCAAATGGAAAACTCTAAAACTGGTAAAGCTGCCGAAGCTGATTTAATTATTGGTATAGGTAGAAACTCTAACAGTGATTTAGAAAATAAAATAAGAACA
>FUFK010066638.1_pt1 | contig 12078 bp, 19 predicted proteins | sample 1021851 | NCBI WGS metagenome assembly FUFK01 (sample SAMEA51879418, study PRJEB19060) | metagenome
TAAACAATATGAAACTTTAAAAACTTTTGGAAATATGAACTTAGAACAAGCAAAAAAAGCNTATACTCAAATGGCTAATAAAAGTTCACCTGCTGCTAGAGATTTAAAAGCAGCGATTGATCAAGTAACAGAAATAGCAGAAAGAAGAGCGAGTCTTTTTGGATCCAAAGGTCAAGAAGTAGCTGAACAAGTTAGAATGGCTATAGGTAAAGAGTATTTAAAACAAATGCGTGATCAATCTATTATTGTTGATAAATTAACTGGAAATCAAGTTGTTGATGGAGTTAAAATGGCCTCTCTTATAAGAAATAGAGGAGAAGCTATTGATAGGCTTTTTGCAGGAAATAAAAAAGATTTAGATGAATTTGTAGATATTTTGTCTTTAACAAAAGCAAACGTCAATCCTAAACTTACAGAGGATCTTTTAACGGGGGAAAATGCACCAGCTCTAGGTAAAGCTTTAAATAATTATAAAGAGGCTTTAAAAGTAGCAGCGCAAGAAGAATCTAATGTTTTACTTAACACTCTTAAAGCAACAGATGATCCAGAAGCTATTGCAAACGCAATTTTTAAAACACCTGATGCTATTCAACAAGCAACCAAAGTTTTATCACCAGAAACTATGGATCTTGCAAGAGATGCCGCCATGGGAAAAATACTAAAACAAATTGGTGCTACTGTAGATGATCAAGGAGTAATTAAATTAACTGATGATTTCGTTGATGCTTTTAATTCTGGTAGATTAGGAAACAAACTTCAAGGTGTTTTAAGAACGTATGGAGATCCAACAATTGATTCTATGTTTGGTAAAGGTGCTGCTGAAGGTTTAACTGGTTTAGCAGAAAACATGGTAAAAGTTTCTAATGCTGCCATTGCAGGTAAAGGTGGATTGGCTGCACCACAAATTGCATTAGGTTTTACACTTGGTAATTTAATTTTTGGAGGAAATTTTTTAAAATTAATTGGAACGGGAATTGCTTTTAACTTTATGTCAAAAGCTTTAAGAAGTAAAAAAGTTTTAAACATGATGATGGCTCCAACTCAACCAAACAAATTACGTCAGTTTTTAGCAGGTAAATTAGCAGCAGATGATCCTATTGCACAAGGATTTCAAATCTTTCAAACACTTCTTTCTAACGCTCAATTACAAGGTGGTAGAGGACTTGTAGAAGAAACAACAGAGGAANCACAACCTTATATTGAAGAAACAGTAAAGCAGGTTGCACCGAAGGTACAGGAAATTACATCTGAAGTTGTATCACAACTTCCAAACGTACAACCTCCTGCACCGGGAACGAGTGCTAGTATGATCAATCCNATAACGATACCAGATCCAACGACCTTGGCTCTGGCACAAACATTACAAAACAGGAGAAGAGCATGAGTTTTAAATTATCTCAAAGAAGTTTAGATAGATTAGATGGCGTTCATCCAAGTCTTTTTTCTATTGTTGAAAAAGCCATACAATTAACGAAAGTAGATTTTGGTTGTTCTTGCGGAGTTCGCACAATTGAAGAACAAAAAGTTCTTTTAGCCAAAGGCGCAAGCACCACGATGAAATCAAAACATTTAATTCAAGAAGATGGCTATAGTCATGCAGTTGATCTTATCGCCTATCTTGAAGGGCGTGTGTCTTGGGAACTCAATCTTTATGATGACATNGCAGATGCTATGAAAGAAGCCGCTGATGAACTTGATATCGCAATTGTGTGGGGAGCAGCATGGCATATAAAAGATTTACGAAGCTTTGATGGTACAATGGAAGATGCTATGAATGAATATATTGATTTAAGNCGTAGNCAAGGTAGACGACCTTTCATAGATGGACCTCATTTTCAAATCTCGGAACTTTCCGCAGCAATGGTAGCTTAGTTGTGTGGATGTCCATCATGATACTTTGCGGAAGTGTTTACGCACAATCTTGTATGGTCATCACAGGAAATGAATTGTATCCAAACAAGGAAGCTTGTTTTAAGAGTGCAATAGAAAAAGCTAATAAAGCTATTGAATTTCCAACTGTATATCANGCAAAACCTTTTTGCCAAGTAATACCCGGTACTCAAAAAAGTGAAGAAGAAAAGGATACTTAAAATGATAACTAGAATTATGACTTTTTTTAAAGACAAAGGTGAAGGAACAAATTGGGATTTAGACTATGGTAAGCTTATTATCATTGCGCTTTGTATTTACATAGCACTAAAAGTCTAACCAACTTCTCCCCAATTATCACCGAGTTCTTGATCCACTTTACTTGGAACTTTCAATGGTAAACCTGTTTCCATGATTTCGGTGATTTCTTTAGCTTGTTCTTCAGAGTGAATACTAAAACACAATTCATCATGAACACTTAATAAAGGCAAGTGTCCTTTTTCATAACAATCAAGCATAGCTTTTTTGGTTTGATCAGCAGCACTTCCTTGTATTAGTTTATTTAAAGCTTTGTATGTAAAAGCTCTTCTCAATCTTTGAGGTCCATATTCGGCCATAGCTTCTTTTTTTGGTAATGCTTTATTGTAACCAAAAGTACAAGGTTCCCATAAATCAAATCTACAGCGTCTACCTAGAATGGTTCTAATCTTTCCATGTTTTTGTGCATAAACAGATATTCTATTAGCTAACCCTTTTACAAAAGGTACTTTCTCATGATATTGATCTAAAAGTTTTTTAGCATCATCAATTGTTATATCTAAAGTAGCAGCTAGTTTCCCCTGACCCATGCCATACATAATTCCTAAGTTTACTGTTTTTGCTTCAGTTCTAGTGATCCCTGCCATATCGGCAACCATTTGATGAAAATCATCATCACCTTCATGATATTTAGCTACAACTTCATCTATCAAAGGGTGTCTATCTTCTTCATTTAATTCAGAACAATAATGAACTAATAATCTTGGCTCTTGAGAAGAATAATCAAAACTCCCCCATTTCTCTCCTAGTTCTGGTTCAAATAATCCCCTAATTAGCTTTTTAATTTCTGGATCTCTAGCCGGGATTTGTTGTAAGTTTGGGTTAGAGGAAGAAAATCGACCTGTTACAGTACCTCCGTCCTCGGACCTTAATTGATGAAACTCACAATGAATCCTATCTTTATGGGCATGATCTATGATACTATCTATAAAAGTTTTTTGAGCTTTGTTTAACTCTCTCACCTTTAATATTTTGGCTGCTATTGGATGAGGGCAAGCTTGTAAAGAAGATTTAGTAAAGGATGGCTTATTTGTTTTATCAGTTTTTTCGTAAGGTATTTTGTAATATTCAAATATTTTGGCTATACTGGTGGATACCCAAGGTTCAAGTTCGATTGATGTTTCTTTTTTAATATCTAAAAGAAGTTTTTGTTCTCTTAATAAAAAATCTTTTTTTATTAACTCTGCCTTATGTGTATTAACTTTAACACCAACTTGCTTCATATCTAAAAGAACAGGTAGAAGTTTTGTTTCCATATCAAAAATTGAAGTTACTTTCTCTCTTACAATTTCTGTTTCAAATTTTTTCCACAAATTTAAAGTTATTCGAGCATCTTGTTCTGCATAGTGACCTACATATCTAGCAGGTAATTTCCATAAATCTTTTTTAGGATCCACACCAAAAGCTTTGGCGGCGGCTCTTAAACCTTTTTCATCCTTAGACATGGCTAAGTAATCTCTACCAAGATTATTTAAACTATAACTAAATCTATTTTCATCAAGAAGAGGAGCAGCAATCATAGTATCAATAATTCTACCTTGAACTGGTATTTTTGCCCAACGTAACCACCCTAAATCATACAAAGCATTGTGCATAATCTTTGGAATATCAGGAGTAGCCAGTTGTGCTTTGAGCCATTCTTTGACTCTCCGACCAGATATATTACCACCACCCTCATGTTTAACAGGATAATACCCAGTAAAATCTCCTGCTGCTATAGCCACACCTACAATGAAACCATCATCACGAACCCAACCAGGTCCTTTTGTTAAAAGATTTGGATCACTAGTTTCTAAGTCTACTGCAATGTAATCACAGTTTCTCAAGTCGGGAAACTCATCTGGAGCAACCCAATCAACTTCGGGCATTTCCATTTCATTCTTTAATTCATAGTGTAAAGCACTTTTAAAAAGACTATTCTGCATCCAACTCCCCACCAAGTCCTGCATACCCACAAATATCTATCCAAGAGTCTTCTTTACTATCATGCACTAACCGTGCCATTTTCGTCCCAATCATGCACAAAATAACTTCTTTAACTGTTACCTCTCTACCCATAACCACAGACCATATCTCTGCAATTCTTTTATGATTGATGTAAGCATCTCCATAATCTTTTGCTCTATCACCGTTAATAAGATTTTCGGCTTCTTTTAAAATCTCATCTCTTTTCATATGTTATACCTGTACTTTGAACCTGTTTCTATAATGTGTAATTGTTTTTTTGTTCTTGTTATTCCAGTGTAAAAAACTCTATGTTCATCATCTGGAAATTGAGTTTCTACGCAAGGATAAGCTGACTCTGTTAATAGCATGATATTATCATCTTCTCCACCTTTCATTGCGTGTATTGTTGATAGTGTTATTCTTGGTTTCTTTACGTCTTCTCCTCTTTTTACTAGCGCTCTATAATATTGCTGCTCTTCTGGTGTCATATTAACTACTGTAGTAGATGGAGTATCTTTTGAAGCGATCAAACCATGATTTTGAACTAAATCATCATAGGATAAAATACTTTCTGGATCGATAAAATCTAAAGATTTTGCAAAGCCTCTTTTAACAATTGCATTTGTTCCTTGCTTTGGAACTATTCTATAAAGCTCTTTAATAGCTGTAATAGGTAAAGATTCACCTTGAACGAGAGATTTCCATATCTCCATACCCTCTAAATAACTATAATCTAAACTTGATCTACCTCTATGCTCGAATAGATAACCGTCCTCTTGTAGGTCTTTTTTAATGCCACCAATTATTCGATTGGTTCTAGCTAGAATTGTCCATGAACCTTGATCCATATTAACATCATACCAGTGCATATGATAATTTANNTCTCCTTCTTCTTTAGTAGGAAACCAAGTTTTTGGCAAACGGTCATCAATTCTATTTACAACCTTGTTAGCAACATGATGGGCAAGTATGGGAACTCTGTAGCTTTGTTGTAAAACCTCTGTGTTATCACACATATGAATAAACTGTTCTACATTNACACCCATCCATCTATGTACTGCTTGATCATCATCTCCAGCATACCAGACTCTTTTTGCAGATCTACGCATAATTTTAATTTGCTCCCATTGTAAGGGAGTTAAATCCTGTGCTTCATCAACAATTAAAACTTCTAANTTGGGGGAGGTTCCTTGCTCAACAAAAAGTTTTATCATATCTGTAAAATCAAACTTATCGTTTTTCTTTTTATACTTTTGGTAAATTTCATTAACTTTCACAAGTAAAGGCCAACTCATTTTATAGTCTCTATTCTCATTGTATTGTTGTTCTAGACTAACACAACGTAAACTAGCCTTACCAATAGTCTCTATGTATTTATTACCCTCTTTGGCAGACGTTGGTAACAAACCATCTTCCATACTAGTGGCAGTGCCTTGATCGAATAACATCCCTAGTTCCAATCCTAATTGATTAAAATCATATCGNGATAANATTTGATCACTATTCATACCTANCCATTGAAAACCAATGGAGTGTAAAGTTCTAAAACAGGGTACATTATCTAAGGCAAGTCCTAACTCAGACACAGTACGCATTTTAGCTTCTTCTATAGCCTTTTTAGAAAAAGAAACAAAACCTATCTTATCAGGAGACACCCCTTTTTGTAACTCCTCTTTTACTATCTCAACAAGTCTATATGTCTTCCCACATCCCGGTGGTCCAAGCAAAAGTTTTTCAACCATCCGTTTTCTCTCTTGGTCTTTTCTTTAGCCATTCTTCTACTTCTTCTTGAATCCACCTAATAGTAGAATTCTTTTTTGCATCACCAAAATGAACTGGTTTCGGGAAAGAACCCTCTTCCACCCATTTGTATATTGTTGATCGAGAAACACCAAGCATTTCGGTAATCTCTCCTATTTTTATGTATTTGTTAGAAAGGGACATCTTCCTCAAACTCCTCTTCNTTGTTNANAGGTATCTCTACCTCTGCTGATTTAAATTNGGGAACCCACCAAACTCTTATGTTTGTCCAATTCCCATTCTCATNTTTTACNTTGTACATTCCATTACACACATTTCCATCATTCATATCTTTTAATCTTTGTTGGATTTGTGGACGATTGTACAAAGTAAAACCTCGCTGTTTTAAAAACTCTTGAAGACCCTTCATAGTGAAGTAAGTCTTATCATCTTCTGTCCAAGGTTTTCCTACTGCGAGTTCTTCTGCAAACTTTGCTCTGATTCTACTCATGCAAAAAGTTTCCAAAAGTTCTTTGAACTGACCAAAGCCAGTTAATTCTTCCGATACTTCTATTTCTGTAGCATTACTTAAAAGATCATTTACAATTGGTTGCCAATCTCCCGATTTAGTTAAAGGTGGCATAAAATTAATTTGTTCCATACAAGCACGTTGAAACTGTATAGGCATTTGTAATTGCTCTGTTGTTAGTTCTAATCTTTTGCCATCTACATCTAAAAAATATAATCTNGGATCNGANAANANAATAGTAAGACCACCTATTTCGGGAGAAGCTTCAGAAGTTCCCACACCAAACTGTCGGGTCATACATAGCGATTTGTTGCAATGGCTTACTAATGGTTCGGCTTTGCACGTATAAAAATATTCTTTCTTATCTAGCTGACCTTGTAAAGTTACGATATCAGATGCTGGTAAAGGTGGAAGACAGTGCTTTTGGTTCATTTCTTCCAGTTTTTCTTTCCAAGAGTCGGGAAACTTACGNTTTACGTAAATACCACAATTAAACATGACATTGTTCCTTGTTCCTTCGGGAATACCCATTAACAGAAACATCTGCAAACANGGAGGAGCATCTTTAAATTGTTCTCTCTGTGTGCCAAAATCTATTTTTTCCAAATCGGCCAAAGAAACTTTTGACTTGTCAATTTCATTTAAGAATTCTTCTAAAGTTAAATCATCACCTTTTTTGTCAATGGCATATCTAACCGTATTCTTTGCATCAAAGTATGGAAGATTAATAAAATTACCAACATCGCCACGTTCAAATAAAATTTCATCTTGTTTTGGAAATATCTCACAACCCGAATAACCTAGCGCCGCAGAAATCTCTCCCAAATAATCTCGAACCTCTGATGCTTTAGTAGCTTCTTTCATAAACAAAAATAAATGCGCTCCACCAGATTTAGACCTACAGACCACCAAGGGTAACTTTAATTTCTCACACTTCTTTTTAATTTCAACATGATCTATCGGATATGTATCAATATCTAAGACACCAAAATAACAATTATTGTCTTTGTTAATCGGGATAGAACCAATACCTTTTTTACCCTCCAAATGCTCTTGAATAAGTTCTTTGGTCAATGGTTGTTTAACAATAAAACTTTTTGCCTCTGTTTTACCGTTTCTTCTTTTATTCCCAATTTCAGTTTGTCCATGAGCAAAATCCGAACCTTTAAACGCTAACATGAACCTATCAGTTAAACTCATAATTTCTCCGAAAGTAAATGTTACTTGGTACTAGAGTCGGTTGGTGAATGGTTCCGAATCTACTCATAGTTATAAACCGACCCTAGTATGAAGTAACAAATAGGGGATGCGCCACATGAAAAATACAAGAGTTGTATGACCCATCCCCTAACAGATTAAAACGGTACTTGTTCAGTTTCGTTGTCAGAGCCATGATCTTCTTCCACGGCTTTAGCTGCACCAGACTTTACAGAGTTACGGAAGCTTATTGCCTCCGAAAACAAGTTTTTATCATCTACTTGTTTTACCATTTCAACACTCCAGTTATACCAACTACCTTTNTCGTTGCTTTCTTCTGTAGTCTTTAAAGACCACACTGTTGCAAACAAGGCAGGAGTTTTTAACTGACCTTTCGGATCTTTTATTTTCAACATAGCAATTTGTGTTTTCCAACGTCTAGATACCTTAAGTTGAGTTGATTTCATATCCACAATCACTGGTTGAAACATACCATCCTCACCTAGTAACAAACAAAAATGTTGATCAGATTTAACCAACTCATTGCCATTAGGTAATATTTCACTAGCACCCACTCTTTGAGTTTTGGAAATGTCTGGGTTATTTATCTCAACCTCTCCCACAAATCCTCCTCCTTCGGCTCTNGGTACAAACTCAAAATATTTGGTTTGCTGAAAACAAGGAACAACGTGTATTCCTTTTTCTCCTTCCCAATACTGTCCTGTAACAGTATTGAAAACATCACCTGCACTTGCGTTCTTAATAAAGGCAGGATCATTCTTTTTTACTTGTGGGGATAATGCCTGGATTACCCTCACAAAAGGAATTTGCAGTTCAGATGTATCATAATCAACACCTTCACCCGCAGTTGCAAATATATCATCCATAATATTTGCAGGTAAGTTTGCTTGACTAGCCATTATGTTTTTCTCCTTTTAACGTCAGCAGTTCGAGCCACAAAAGCACCGAACAAATCAAGATCTATTGGTAAACCCTTTTCCACTCTCTCCTTTACAAAAGCTTTGAGTGTCATTGAGTGTATGTGTGTTTTGCTTTCGGGATGAAAACCACGTTGCTCTAGTTCTCCCATTAGAGAACCTGCAACATTATCCTCTCCCCGGCTAAACGATAAGATAACATCATTCTTAATAATATCATCTAAACCATTTTCACGAAGCCAAGTATATGCCTCTTGTCTTCGATCAGATGGGATACTAGCAGATACAAATGGTTTTAACGTAACAGTAGCACCATCTACATCTAACCTTTCTATTCCCATCTCATCCATTAGCTCTGGAATAGTTTCAATGGATAGTCTTTGCTTTTCCTTTTTCAAAACTTTTAGGTTTTCTTCACATTTTGTAATTTTGCTAGAAACATCATTTAGTTGTTGAACTAAGGAAGATAGGCTTTTTGTTTCTTCAACATTTACGTTATTCAACGTATCTGAATCTACAAACATATTTTCTTCAAAAATATCTGTCTTCATGACAAGTACATCCTCTTCAGGTTTAAGTTTGACAAGTAACAGGATTGTTACTATATATATAACATATAGGAGGACATTTATGAAAGTCAACTACAAATTTAAAACTAAACCATTTAAACATCAAATAGATGCTCTTCGAGCCTGTACTGGTAAAAAGCATTTTGGTTTTTTTATGGAAATGGGAACTGGTAAATCAAAAGTTCTTATAGATGATATTTGTCGNGNNTACANNTAGAAAAAGANATNCATTTTGCTCTTATNATTGCNCCTAAAGGAGTNTACAGAAANTGGACAGAAAAAGAAATACCACAACATTTTTGGGAAACTGTACCAGTATACTTATCTAAATGGAGTGCTAATTTAACAAAAGCACTAAAAGAAGAAATACATACAATGATTAATGCTGGATATAACAAAATGAAAATNTTTGTTATGAATGTTGANGCTTTTTCAAATGCAAGTGGAAANGGAGTTGANGCTGCTGAATGGTTTGCAAAAAAATATGGTATGTCGGGATTGATTGCAGTAGATGAATCTACAACAATTAAAAATCCAAAATCAAAAAGAACTAAATCTTTATTAAANATNGCNAANCATTTTAGATATAAAAGAATTCTTACNGGGTCTCCNATNACACAATCNCCNATGGATCTTTATTCNCANTGTGAGTTTTTANAAGANNGNNCTTTAGGNCATAGTTCCTTTTATTCCTTTCAAGGCAGATATGCTATTCTCAATCAAAAGCAGATGGGTCCTNGATCCTTTCGACAAGTCATAGGTTACAAGAACCTCGAAGAACTTACCAAGAAACTCGAACCTCTGTCCTTCCGGGTTTTAAAAGAAGATTGTTTAGATTTACCTAAAAAAATTTACACTGTCCGATATATAACAATGAATTCAGACCAAGAAAAAATGTATAAGAAAATACAAAAAGAAGCATTGCTCATGTTTGATAACGGAGAGATTGTTTCTACTCAAGAAATGATTACACAAATGCTTCGGCTGCAACAAATACTTTCGGGTCATTTAAAATCAGATGATGGTAAAACGATTAGTTTTCCAACATCCCGGTTAGATGCGTTAATAGATATATGCCAAGAAACTTCGGGGAAATTAATTGTTTGGTCTAGATTTAGATACGACATTATTTCTATTACCAATAAACTAAAAGAATTGTTCGGGGACCAAAGTGCAGCTTCTTTTTTTGGGGATACTTCTGAAAAAGAAAGACAAAGAGTTATTAATGAATTTGAAAATGCAAGCTCTAAATTAAAATTTTTAGTAGGCAATCCNAATACNGCAGGTAGAGGATTAACTTTAAATCAAGCCAAAACNGTNGTATANTATGCAAATGATTTTGATTTGGANATTCGTNCTCAAAGNGANGANAGATGCNATAGNATAGGNCAAGATAAATCNGTNTTATATATTGATNTACTTTGTGAAGGAACAATAGACGAGAAAATAATTAAATCTTTAAAAAATAAAATAAAAATTGGAGCAAAGGTTTTAGGAGAAGATGAAAGAGAATGGCTAGAGATAAAGCAAATGAAAATGAGATTGACCCAAAAGTAATTGCAGGGATANACGTTCTTATAGATTTTAAGAANGGTCTTCTTACCTATAAAAAAGCTCGTCAACAATTCAAAGCATTAACTGGTTTAAATCACGATATTGCAGAAAAATTTATTCGGGGAATTGTTAAAATTAATAACAAGAACAACGTCATACCTTTTCCAGAGAGGAGAAAAAAATGAGTATCTGTATTGATTGTAAAATTCAAATACAAAAAACTTCGGGTCGTTGTGATAAATGTGAAGAGAAAGAAAAAATCATTGCGTCCTGGAGAAGAATTGGTGTTCCTCAAGGTCGGGTTAATGCTCAACTATCTTCCGAAGTTATTGAATGGTTATGTGTCCAAGCAGATAAAAGCAAAGTAGATATGGCAACAATTATAAGTTCTATTGTAGTAGACGCTTATTTTGATGAACTAGAAGAAAACTCTAAATAAACTTCATTAATTATTCTAGCAAGTTGTCTGTTAAGTGGTCTGTCTTCTTCCTCTGACATTTCTTTCAATTTTTCATGGACATCAGCCGGTAGACTAACAGTTCTCCAAATTTTATTATNTAATTCATTTTTCATTTTCACTAGCCTCATACATTTTTGTTTCTTTGTTATAAACTAATTTAAGATCGGTAATAACTTCCATTAAATTATGAATGGCAAGCATATCATTTTCCTCTAATATAAAACGTACCAATTTTCCTCTTAAATGGTTTAAATAATCATTTATCAATAAAACTTGTCTTTCTTCCATTTTTTTCTCCTTATAACACATAATTACTTCTTTTTGTAACAATCATCAAGCACTATTTTTTTATTTAATGGCATACCATAAAATCTTTTTCTAATTAACCAAACTTCACATTCTTTTTTGTTTTTAAACTCTTTTTCAAAATGAACTGTNGGACATTTNGTTTCTCCATTTTCAATCATACAAACTAAAGCCATGGCTTTCCAAATCATTTAATTACTCCTATATGTTTTAAACATTTTATAAATGTTCTTTGCTCTAAATCTTCTTCATTAAAATATTTTTTATTAATTCTTTTAGAGGATGCTCCACCAATTAAATCTATGTGCATAAAATAAACTTTTTCTTTTGGAATAGATACAAAAGCCAAAACATCACAATGTGATATATTTAAAGGTCTCTTCTTTCCAGAATGTGATACTGCAAACTGATAAGACGCTCTCATATTTCTACTACTATCTGCTATCAGAGAACTTGATTTAACCTGCACTCNTAAGAAGNNTTCCTCGAATATCNACNATNACATCTGTNTTNTTAAGATTTACAATCTCTGCTCCAAAACCTAATTTAATTAGGCGAACACAACAAATATGCTCACCTAATTTACCCGTTTCAACTTCGTTCATTCTTAATAGCTAAACCAATTTGCATGGCGATTTGTGGAACGATTGC
>FUFK010774441.1_pt1 | contig 12078 bp, 15 predicted proteins | sample 1021851 | NCBI WGS metagenome assembly FUFK01 (sample SAMEA51879418, study PRJEB19060) | metagenome
AATTAGTATCTGATTCGTCATAATTATTAACTTCTAATGTATTCATATTAACCTGCCATTACCTTTTTATCGTTTAGTGGAGCAGCTTGTTTGGTTGTGCCTGTTTTTTCTGTCCTAACTCTATCTAGCATATCATCAAGCTTGTCGGAACCTTCATTAGAATTACCATCTCCTAACATAGAAACTACATCTGCTGGAATAATATACTCACCCGGAGATACGGCTACAGGTTGTTGACTACCAATCATACCTAATACTTGGTCGTCCATTCCACCGCCCATACCTTCTATCATGCCTTGTGTTTGTGCATTTCCTGTTGGGTTAAGTATTTGTTCTCTTATCATCATAAACATTTCATTACCATATTTATCTATAAACATAGAAATTACTTCATCATTATTAGGTATTTGTCCTAATACAGCCATTTGTAATTGTTGTATTTCATCTGGACTAGGTGCCATTCCACCCATTTGTAATTCAAATCCCATTTGTCTTACAGCATCTTTACCTTTTTCTGTTTTAGCTAAAGCTTGTAATCCTTTTGCATCATCAGGTATTTGTTTACCTTCTTCCATTCTAAAAGGAAAATTATCCATTCTATCTATTGATATGAAATCATCACGCATTGGTGGTGTTGGTAATTGTGTGAAAGGATTTTCTATTGCACTTACTGGTGGCACCGGTGGTGGCACTGGCAGTGGAGCTACTGGTGGCATCATTGGTGATGGTACTTGAGGTATTGGTTGTGGACCTTGCGGTAATTGAAGCATTGGTTGACCTACAGGCTCCATCAATCCTGTTGCAAGATTAGGTAACATATCTGGTTTTGTAGGCATTTCTCGTGGTGGTTCTCGACCCCCTCCTTCTGGTGTTATTCCAGAGCCTAATTTTATAGGAAGAAAGGCTCGTTTGTTAACCTCATCAATACCATCTCCTACAGAAGGTGGTGTTCTATCTCCGTAAGTTCCACCTGGTCCACCTATAGACATAAAATCATCACGCACTGGTGGTAAAGGGTCTATCATGGGTGTAATATTTGGAGTATAAGGTTGTGAATATATATTACTCATATCTATATTTAAAGGTTCAAACATATCACTTGCATATGGTTTTTCAATACCAAATGGTCCGTACATAGGCTCTCTCATTCCTAAATTTGGTTCCATCATATCTACAAATCTTTGCTCTATTCTAGGATTACGCAAATAGTCTGCTGCTATATAAGGATTAAATCCTCCTAAGTCTGTTCCCATTTGTCCAAGAAAATTACCTAAACCTGTTAAAGATGAAGCAGGTCTATTACCACCGGGTAAATAATTAAACTCTGGGTCAATACCGGGTCTGTAATTAGCAGATGGTTTAAATTGTCCTGATGGTACAGGATTTCCCTCTGCATCTAACATGGGCATACCTGTCATTGGGTTTATTACAGGTACAGCTTCTGCTGTTACTGGACCACTAAGTTGTTTAGGTGGTGTGTAATAAGCATCAAGACCACCAGACATAGCAGCTTCAAAACTACCTGTAGGTGGTGGTGGTATATTTCTAGGAAGTCTGTCTCTAGGTGGTTGTAATGGTCTTATTCTTCCTTTTCCGGGTAATAAACTTACGCTTCTTTCTTCATCAAGAACTTCACCACCTTTTTGCATACCTATAACTCCACCTTCTTTACCATAATAATAAGGACTACTCATTGGTATTTGTTCTGGATACATAGCCATTAATTCTTCTTGTCTTTTAATTTTTCCAAGCTCGTAATCTCTCATAGCTTTTTCAAAATCTTCTTGTGCTTGTATAGCACCTCTAGTACCTTCTCCCATAGCAACTGGTAAAAATGAACTAGGTTTAGATAGTTGCGATACAAAAGCATCAAAACCACCGGTAGCAGCATCAGCTACAGCACCAGTTGCATCTACTGGTAGTGGAGTTGCTCCTTGTGCTCCTGTTAATGCACCCACTCCACCTGTTGCTCCCATTCCACCTCCAACACCAGCACCACCAACAACTTCTGTTCCTGTTAATGTACCTAATCCACCTGTTGCTCCTTGTCCTAATGTATCTGAAGCTATATCAGCAACTACTTCTGCTCCAGTCGTTGCAGTTTGTGATGCTGCATCAGCAGCAGCTCTCCCAGCTTCTCCAACACCTGCAGCACCAAATGCTTGACCTAAACCAAATCCTGTTAAACCTGCTAACATTCCTTGTCTTAAATCTCCTGATTGAATAGTACTAGCTAAACCAGAACCTATTGCTCCTGCAACTGCTGGGTTTAATCCTGTAAATAAAGCAGTACCTGCTGCAGAACCTAATAGCGGTGCTAAAAAAGGTAAGAAAGCTTCAGGCTGTCCTGTTTGCGGATTTCTTGTTAATGGCATTACAGATGCTAAACCTTGCACTTCTGCAGGATTAACATGAAGTAACATATTGTCGCCATAACGACCTTGTGCTGCTACATTTTGGGTTTGTTGTTTTATATTCATCTATCTTTCCTCGGTTGTTTCGCAACCAAATATATTAAAACTCATATCTACTGCACTGGTATAAACTTTTATTACATCAGTTTGGTCAAGTGTTATACCTATTACAATACTTAATGAATCATTTGCTGCTACAGATTTATCATAAAATAAAAATTGTTTATCATCTGCACCTGCCCCGCCAACATGAACACTTAATCTAAATGTTATTGCAGAGCCTGTTCTATTTGCAGCAACTATAGAACTTACTGTTGTTTGGGTTTTATCTGGTACTGTATAAAGAACTGTAGTAGTTGTAGCTGCTGGGTCAACTTGTCCTAATACTTTTAAACTATCAGCCACCTGTAACTCCCATTAATAAAAATTGATGTCTTCGCATAGCTTTACTGCTTACGCTATCTTGTTTTCTTTTGGCATTACCTATATCTGAATTTATATCTTGAAAAGTTTGTTCTATTGTTCTTCTAGTTATACTTTCATTTAACTCATCATATTCAGGAGTTGTTATAGGTAAAGGTACTGCACTTTTATCTGCCATTATCTTTTACCATCTTGTCTTAATTCTAATCTTATATCGCCTAATCGCCAACCAAAATTACCAGTAGAGTTACTAACTCTTATTGCACTTTGTCTGCTTCTACCTCTGATGTTTGCAAATGTAGAACTAGGTGTAACAGATGTTGTAGATAATGTAGATAAATCTTGTAAAGGATAATCTCTTCCTTTAATTATAAAATCAACTGTATTACCTGTATCAGATGATTTTCTAAATTCTAAGTCTGGTATTAGTTTAGACATAAACATAAACTTTTCTCCTGCTGGGTCTAAATCAAAATCAGATGACTCTATAAAAGCAGTAAATCCATTACCATCTGCTAAACAACCGAACTCTTGGTTATATAAATAATTTAATCCAGAGTCATCATTTTTACTAGCAGCTATAGGATAGTCTAAACTATAAGCTGGGTTCCAAGCTGTTCTAACAAAACCATCGCTTGTTGTTCCTATACTCCAACTATTTTCTAAATAATTATAAGTTACATATCTATCTATTTCTGTTGAACTAGCACTAGGATAAAACCAAATAATTTCATTGTATTTAGGATTAGGTGCTGCAAAAACTTTATAAGCTTGTCCTTTATTAAAATCACTAAATATATAATCTAATACTGTGCATGGTAATTTTTGTACTGAACCTGCATATTGATAAAAAGCTCCATCGTCCATAAAATAAACTACTCCACCTGCAGTAGCTGCACCATTTGGAGATATTAAAGACATACCTGTTGCTATTTCGTTGAAACTAAATATAAAAGGCTGCCCAACAAAACGCATTGAAACTACACCTACATCTGTCCATATAAGTATTTCTTGTCTTGTTTGTAAACCACCTACTATTAAACTTCCTGTAGATAACCTTACTCCACCAGCAGAGTTTGTTGCTGTTGGTGTCCAATCTACTGCATTTTCTGCATCTGAAAATCTAACTAATAAAGGGTCAATGGTAGATGAACCTATTGGATTACAACCTAAAGCTATAACATGGCGGTCAACATCTGACATTAATAATTGAGATACTGCTACTGGTGTATTACTTGCACCACTTCTGCTACTAGCTAATACTGCTCTTGTTCCTAAACCACTAGACTCGTCCCAGTAATATAAAGGTCCACCTCTTGGTGCTGCTATAACATCATCTCCAAAATTATCTATTGTCCATAATCTTAATTGATTATTTAAAGATAAAGCTGTTGAAGAACCAAATGTTCCTGCACCCCATGTATCTACACCCCAACCAGTTGATGATACATATACATCTAATCCTACATTAATTTGATAAGTGCCTACTGTAGAACTACCACCATTACCAGTATCACTACTGTTTGCAGTTACTTCAGTTCCGCTTGTATCTTTAGCTACAAATGTAAATGTATTAGTAGTAGGTATAGAAACTATTTCATATTCTTGATTTAAAACCGCTGCTGTAATATTTCCACCTANAGTAGCAGCATCACTAAATGTAACAAAATCTCCTGCTACTGCACCATGAGAAGTATCGGTTGCTGTAATTGTTGAGCTACCATTAGTTGCTGCAAAAGTTACATCTCCTGCAGATGTTGTGCTTCTAATAGGAGTTATNTCGTTATACACATCTCCTTCTAACGCATAAAGTTTTTTATGTGTNCCTAATATTTTATATTGACTTTGCTCTATATCTTTATATACATGAATTTTTCTGCAAGTTCCTTGAAAAGTATTAGAAGAATATTTTTCCCAACCACCTATTTTTTCTGGTCTGCCTTTTCTAAATCTAATTTTATCAGCATCAAACCAACCATTTTCATTAGAATAATTAGTTCCTTCTTTATTTATTCCGGGTTTAAATTTAAACTTTGCAAACGGCATAGTTATACCTCATGCCATTCTTTGCCTTCAAACAATAAGGCTTCTGCTTCTCTTCTTCTTATTAAACCTTGTAATACTTTACCACCTGCTTTATTCCATCTTTTTATTTGTGCAGGTACTCCATCATAATCTTTATTATTTAATACTTTTAACAAAGTAGAGTTTTTTAAATTAGTTGGTCCAAGATTAAATGTCCATGATATAAGAGCATCAAATTGATTTTGTTCTAAATCTACTTCTACTAAATTATTTACAGCTTCTTCAAATACTTCTACATCTTCAAGTAATAACATATCTGCTCTTTCTTGTGATATTTTCATACCTTCTTTTACATCATTAGTACTTCCATATCCTATAGTCCATACACCTGCTGCACATTTGTAAGCTTCAAGTTCACAACCTTCAAACTTTTTTATTAAAGATAAACCTTCTTGTGATATTTCCATACTATTCTCCTTTGTCGTTGGTGTGAGATGCTCCGAAATAAAACGAAATAATGGCACTTGCAAGTCCTCCTAAATAACCTAACACTAAATTAATTAATGCTTCTGAATTTTGTTCTGGTGGTTGTAGTGTTACTAAAAATATATAACCAAGAAATCCACCTATAGTAAATAAACCTATAATTCTAGCTGTCCAATCTTTGCTAAACATACCTCTAGCATTTTGTTTATCAGCTACTTCTAACTTAAATACATCAACATCAAGTTCTTTCATTTGCACTTCAAACTCTTGTTCTGCTTTTTTTAGCTCAATCATTTGTTCGGGTGTTGCATTTTGTACTGCTTTTTCTACAGATTTTTGGTCTGATGGACAACCTAATACTTCAGCTATTTTACCTAAAGCCATATTACCCATAGGTCCAGCTATAGCTGTTCCAAGTGTAGGAGCTACAGCTCCCACTATATTTTTTAATAAACCTTTCATAAAACTCCTAATATACTGTATATATGTTAATTGGTTTTTCTTTACCTTTTACATAAATACTTTTTAATTTTTTTAATGTTATTGTATCAATAAAGTTTTTAACATTAATAGTGTTATATCCTATAACAATATCTTCTCCAACTTCTTTTGTAGAACTTTCTAATCTAGCAGCAAGATTAACAGCATCTCCTATAGCTGAATAATCAAACCTTGTATTGCTACCCATGTTTCCTATTACAGCTTCACCAGTATTAATTCCTATTCCTATATCAATACCTAAATTTGCTTTTTGCATTTCTTCTTTTATTTCTATAGCACATAACACAGCAGATGTTTCGTGATTTGGTAAATCTATTGGTGCATTAAATATTGCCATCATGGCATCTCCAATGTACTTATCTACCATACCACCATACTTTTTAACTGCATCAGCTTGTATAGTTAAAGCTTTGTTCATAATTTCTGTAACTTTTTCTGGCTCTAACTTTTCTGATAAACTTGTAAAACCTCTTACATCTGTAAAAAGAAAAGTACAATACTTTCTTTCTCCACCTAGTTTTAATAATTCTGGATTATCTTGTAATTGTTTTACTTGTCTTGGGTCTAAGTAATGTTCAAATTGTTTTTTAATTTGTTGTCTTAATTTATATTGTTCTCTAAATCTTAAATAAAAAGCTATGCTACCTGTTATAAATTGAGATATTAAACTCCAAGTAACATCTATTAATAAACCTTTTTGTATAAAGTAATATCCAATACTACCTGTAATAAACATAGATAATAAACTTAATACTATTCCCCATGTTATTCCAAAATAAAAAAGCACAAACCAAACAATAAGAACACTTACTATAAATATTAACAAGTTAATACTTATTGCCCAATCAGGTATATAAGGACTATTTTCTATTAATATGCTTTCTGCTAATGCTGTTTGTATTTTATGTGGTTCTAATAATCCAACTGGAGTAGCAATCTGTGGCATCACTCCGTTAGCAGTAACACCTATAAAAACAAACTTACCATTTACATTCATTTCTTGTAAGTCTGTTTGTGGCGTATCAACCCAACTAATCCACTTGCGACCAAGACTATCTGTTTTAACTGGTGGTATTCCTCTTATTGATATTTCTTCTATACCATTATCATTAGTTTTTATAATATAAGTTTTTACATTAAATAAAGCTTTGTATATTTGTGTGCCAAAACTAGGTATCCATTCGTCATTAGGTGTTTTAACTAATAAAGGTATTCTTCTTACTAATTGGTCAACATCAACGGGAGCAACGGCTAAACCTTCTAGTGAATTGGAGGATAGTAACGGCAGGTTTTCCTTTACTCCCGTAGAAATTATACCACCATTATTTTCTCCAAGTATAACTGTTCCAGTTGGTTTAGGATAATTACCTTTACCATCTTCAAACATAGCTATAACAGATGGTGCATAAACTAAAGACCTTGCAAAACTTTCATCACCTCCCATTCTATCTGCTTGTGGAAAGGATATAACCCAACCTACACCTAAAGCACCTTTACCTATAATATCTAATTGTATTTCAGCTAATCTTTCTCTAGGTAATGGATAACCGCCTTCTCGTTCTACATCTTCTTCTGTAATATTAAGTATTACAAAATTACCTGATGGCTCTGGAGTTTTTATTAAAGCATCAAATGTTTTTAATTTAATTATTTCAGTAGGTGTGCTTTGAAATAATAAAGGTAAACTAAGNAATATAAGTATAGGTAATATTAGTTTCTTCATTTAATCACTCTGTCTTATAGTTATTACAGAATCTCCACCACCATTAATTTTTACAATATTAGATATACCATCTTGTATAAAAATAACTGTATATGAGCCACTTGTATTAATATTTAATTTTACACTTTCACTTACACTTCTTTGTAATGTAATTACATCTCCTTGTATTAAAGTTGTAATTTGTGTATCAGGGTCTTTACCTAACAAAGTTCCAACAATTTGTGTTGATGTTGCTTCAGCTAATTGGTCTTCTTCTTCTTGTATATCTAATTCATCAAGAACATTTAATAAATCTTCTAAAAAATTTACATCTAAATAATTAATATCTAATTCTGTAAACTCTAAACTATCTTCTTTAAGATAATCTTCTGCAAGGTAATCTATATCTAAATCATTAAAATCTAATACACTATCTGTTTGTGAAGTTGTACTTTCTTCTTCTATTACATCTTCTTCTTTAGGTGGTGTAACAATTAACATATTGTCAATAATGTCTAAAGATAAATCCAATATAACAGGTTTAGTTGGAGCAGACTCAAATACACTAACTGTAGTTGCTTCATAGGGTTTGTTTAATATTACTGTTCCCATAGCTGTAACTACTTCTATTTCGCCACTAGAAAGTCCTAAAGCATCAGGTAGCAAAATTATAAGGCTACGCCCTAGTTCATCAACTGTAGCCGTAAAATCAGTTCCTCGTATAGCTATNTTNGCNGTTGGTGTTTTTAATTCTATGTTTTGTTTATCTATACGATTAAGATTACCCGTAATAAATCTAGCTGTACCAAGCCCAAAAGTAAGAGCCATTTTTGCTTTGCTTGGGTCTGGGTCATATATATATTCGTCAATAAGTAATTGACNATGNTCTGTAAGTTTTACAGTAGAATCATCAAGAAATGTNATTGCCATTCTGCCATTAGTAGTAATAGCTTCATCATTACTTTGTATAGCAAATTTTAAATCTGCTTCATAAGATTTATCTCTTACTATTTGGGCATTACCATTTAGTTCAGATATATCTCCAATATCAACAGCTTGTGCTTGTACCTTGGTCGTTTTGAACAACGCACACAGTACCACTATTGCCAACAGATGTAATTTTAAGCCAATCTGAAACCAATGTTGAACTTTGTGTAACATTAAATGTTCTGCTATTTCCTGTTTGGTCAAGATAGAAATATCCNCCTGCATATCCNCTTCCTGTAAAGTTTACTGTGTTGCTATCTCCATCTACATCTACATAGTTGGTTGCACCATCATAATTAATATCAAAATCAAATGTNTTGCTNTCNCCNTNNATAATCCAATCTAAATCTAATGTANCNGCTAANGCAGATGTNCCTGTATCTAANGTAAAGGTATTAGAANNACCTGTNNNATCNACNTTNTAATNAGANCTATCNATNCCANAAGTATCTGTNGGGTCNCCTTGNATNGTAAATGTATTNCTNTCTCCATCAAATTCAAAAAATCCTGTAATACTATCTCCAAAAATATCTCCTAAAAATTTATTACTATTACCTATTTGATTAATGTCTAAAGTAAGATTTAAACCATCTAGGTCTAATGCTGTTAATGTTCCAGCTACAGAATTTAATCCACCTATAATATTAGAATTACCTAATTGTTCTAAATCTATATTTGCTGTTGCACCAGATTGGTCAACATATATTTCATTATCAGCCCCGTATATTTGCAATGCACTCAGCATCACAATTAAGCTCATTAATTTTATTTTCATCATATTTCCAATAACCTCTTTCAATTCCTGTATAAATTATATTTAAAACACCTGTTTCCACTGCTTTTTGTAAAGCTATAGAAACNCTTTCATTTTNNGCAATACCACCTTCCACTTCTANTANCTCNGTTCCAGNNTCNATAAANCGAAAAATGTCTTGTGAAACANTTGTNGAGATAATANTTTTAGATACTAAAGTTTCTATTAATACNTCTCCNGTNGATACCGAAACTAATCTTAANGATATNGTNACTGNATCTTCTCTGTATTGTTTGCTAGTACCTATTCCTAAATATCTAGCACCTAATCCTCCAGATTTATTATTAGCTTCATAACTAATAACTCCACCTTCTATGATTAGTCCAGCAAATAATAAGGGTTTCATCTTATTATCTTCTTTAAATTCTTGTCTTGTACTTCTTATTAACTGTCTTTCTTTAGTTAAGTTATCTAACCCAACTCTTTCTACTACTGTAAAAAAATTTCCATTTGATGCGTGTTTTAATGCTCTAATTAAAAAAGCTTCTGGAGCTTGTGTTATAGCTGTACTAAATAAAGCAAAAGAACTATTACTTTTTCTTTGTCCTGTTAAATCTCTAAAACTATTAGGATATATAGCTACTGTAGGTTTAACTTTTGCAGCAGGTAAATTTTTAAGTTCTTCAGATTGTAAATCTAATATTGCACTAGGTTCGATATTTTGTGTTAATGATAAATCTTTATTTTCATTTAATACAGCACAGCTAGAAAGTAAAATTACCGACAGGCAAAGAAATCGTTGTGATATTTCCATCTTGGTCCCGTATAGTTAATGTTATTATTCCATCAACAACTTTGTATGTAATTGTATTTCCCTCTAGTGTTAGAGTTCCTTCTGTGCTTGGTGTTTCACCAAATAAATTTTCTACAAGTTGTCTTGATAGTTGTGCGTAAATTCTTGATTCTAAATTTCTTATAAACCTAGCTAGTGTTGTGTTTTCTTTATCTCTTTCTATTTGTTCTTGTAAAGCTTTTATTTCAGCTTTAAGTGCTTCTTTACGATTAAACTCTTGATTTTCAATAGTTAAATAATGTGCTGATGTACCTATTCCACTAAAGCTAGGATTTTTAAATTTAAAAACTATTTCATCTGCCCACAAAGAATTTGTTAAAAGCACAAGAAAAAAGAAAATACTAAGCAATCCTGCTATTCTATAAATCCAAATATTGTCAGTCTTTTCTCTGGTCATCTCTATTTGCCTTTGCTATTTTATTGCTATCTATAAGTTGTGGTATGCCTAAAATAGTTTTAATTAAAGTGTCTTGTCTTATAATTTCATTATCAAGACTTCTTATTCTATCTATTAATGCTACCAAAATACCATGTTGAGAATCAAGTTTAGTGCCAAGTCTTTCTTCTAATGCTGCTATTTGTCCTTCTACTTTTTCATCAACAGTATCTAATTTAGTTTCCATACCATCAACAATACGCATAATAAGTTTATAAATAAACCAACCAAGACCTAATGCAGCAGCAATAGGAAACCCAACCTCTTGAATTAAAGTAACAGCTGATTCCATTAGTAATCACCCCAAACTTTAGTCTTAGTTCCCCCATGATATTCAACAGCATGACCTTCTTTAATTAATACTTGGCATATATCTCTGCCATCTTCTGTATAAGGTATGCCTAATATACGACCATACTTGCCTTTACCTAAAGATTTAACTTTAATATTTCCAATACAAAGTTCTTTTAATCTTTCTTTAGCAATAAGACCTAATTTTTTTTCTGCTAAATCTCTAGTTCTACTTTCAGGTGTATCAATACCTGCAAGTCTGACACGCTGTTTATGAAGCTTTACATCAAAACCTAAATCAAGACAACAATCAAATGTGTCTCCATCTACTATTCTTTCTAGCGTAGCATTATAAACAAACGCATCAGGTGATTTAGCCATTATTTTCTACTAGAACTTTTAACTCTTTTAGTAGTCCAAGCTTCATTTACATCTGGTGTAGATTTATCGTCAGCTACATAATGTCCTTTTTTGTTTCTAGTTCTTACTTTTACTTTTTCAGTACCAGTAACTTTATCCCACATTCTACTTAACCAACTCATTATTTATCCTTGGCTTTTAAAACATTTAATGCACACCAATCAATTACACGATAAATGTAACTAAACCAATGGTCATCTTTTGGAGTGGGTGTTATTGCTGCTATAACTGAAGCTATAGATATAATTGCAGTTACCCACGCTAATATATTAAGTATCGTCATTTTTACCCTCCTCTGGATTATTTAAGACTTCATCTGCTTTTTGTTTAGCAGACTCTATAAATGCGTTTTGAAACACATTTAAACTGGCATTAACTTGGTCAAGTTCAAACTGTATGCGTTTTTGTTTATTAGTTAAATCTAGTATTTGACTATGAAAATATTGTTGTTCGCTTGTAAGCTCACTTACTTTTACTTCTTTATCATCAATCATTACTACTGGTTCTTGCGTAGCCATAATTAACTATTAGATGATATGTATGCTTTACCTGTCGTAATAGCATTTGTGCAATCAGTTTTTTTACTGCTTGATGAGCCTTTAACATTAGGTGTATCGTCATCACTATCAACAGGTGCATATTCTAAAATAGTTTCTAAATGGTCAACATTTCTTTGTACCATTTCATTTATTTCAGTTTGTGTCATGCCTTCAACATTCCAACTACCACCATTTACACCATTAATTAAATTAACGCTGTCCATAGCTACATTTAAACATTCTGTAA